>Ga0078894_10000300_pt1 | contig 33377 bp, 32 predicted proteins | sample LauGreSu1BDMLBSD_2_FD_67506 | JGI IMG/M metagenome (GOLD analysis project Ga0078894, IMG submission 67506) | Freshwater lake microbial communities from Lake Michigan, USA - Su13.BD.MLB.SD (version 4) (version 4) | ecosystem: Environmental > Aquatic > Freshwater > Lake | place: Lake Michigan... | reverse complement strand
GGTGTTCCTAAGTTAGCTAATGTAGATTGGCAAAATATTTTGGTTAAGAAATAAACAAGAGCAAATAAAAAAATAACTTCAGCTCTTCTTTTTGAAAATAAAAGAGGTGAAGTATGAAACGTAGATCTTTAGTGCCTGGTGTTATAGGGTTGATATTAGCAAGTCTTCTTCTTATACAACCCTATAAATTAGTTGTAGTTGTTGGAAGATCAATGCTTCCTACACTCAAAGGTGGTCAAATACTTGTAGCTAAAAAAACAAACAAGTTTGAAAGAGGAGACATCGTAGTAATAAAAGAGGAAGATAATATTATTATTAAAAGAATAAAATATCTCCCAGGAGAATATTACTACTCAGTTTTGGATTTCGAAACTTCTGAAATGGTTGTTATTGAAAACGATTTTAGAGATATGATGCTTGGTATTGAAAAATATGGTCTAGATAATATCAAAGAATATAAAATGGCCAAAAATTCGTATTTTGTGTTAGGGGATAATAGTGCAGAATCAGATGACAGTAGAAGATTTGGACCTATCCATAAAGAACAGATTTTGTACAAAGTAATAAGATAATGATTAAAAAAGTACCGGGGGAGTTTCGTGGATTTTCGATAGATCTTAATTTAGTTGATCTATTAGTTAAGACTTCCCAAATTTCTGAGAAGGTTGATGATCCAGTAAAAGAAGTAATTCAGCTGGGTCTTCAATCTTCTTGTTCTATTTATGTAAGATCTAATTCTTCTAAATCTCAATGGTCTGGAAGTGGATTTCATGTAGGAAATGGATTAATTGTAACTGCAGGACATGTAGTTCCATTAGACGCAGAAATTTCAGACATTAATATTTCTTTTGATAATAAACAATTTTATCCAGCTAATGTTTTAAAATCTGAACCTAGTATAGATGCTGGAGCAATTTATTGTGAAGCAGCTAAAAGTTTTCCATCTTTGAAACTTGGAGATAGCGACACCTTAGAAAAGGGTGACATTGTTGCAGTTATTGGTGCTCCTGAAGGTTTTCATGACACAGCAACTGTAGGTAGAATTTCCAATTTGCATCAAGGATTAGGACAAGGTGCTCCATCTCAAGCTTGGAATGACATCATTTTTGTTGATGCTGATATTATGGAAGGCTCATCAGGCGGGATGGTCATTGGAACAGACGGACTTGTTTATGGTTTGGTAATGGGTGTTACTGGTCAACATGCAGATGTTGGCATTGGTGAGAGCTCAGTTTCTCCTTCTAATAAAATAAAGAAGATGTTGGCTGAATTAGTATAATATTTTCATGTCTAAAAATCCATATGAAATTCTTGGTGTTGATCCAAACTCCACAGAAGATCAAGTTAAGTCAGCATATAGGAAGTTAGCTAAAAAATATCATCCAGATGTAAATAAAGAACCTGGATCTGAAGAGAAGTTTAAGGAAATATCTCAGGCTTATGAAGATATTACAAATCCCAAACCTCAACAACATTTTCAACCTCCACACAATCCTTTCAAAAACACTCCACTAAATAATTTCAGAAGAGGATTGAACCTACCTATAACAATCAGATTAGAATTAGAAGTATCAGAAGCTTTCGAAGATCATTTAAAAACTGTTGAATATGACAGATTATTTTACTGTGAAGAGTGTAGGGGTAATGGTGGTAATGGTACACAACATATGTGTACTGACTGCATGGGATCTGGGGAACATTATATTACCCAAAATCTTGGTTTTATGTTTGTAAGAAACTACGCTGGTCCTTGTCATAAATGTAGGGGCAGGGGTAGTTATTTTTCAAATACTTGTCAGAAATGTCAAGGAGTTGGTCATCAGACTAGACATGAAATATTCAAAGTAACCTTGCCTAAAGGATCCAATTTTAAGGGTGTCGTGTTTGAAGGCAGAGGAAACTACGGGGATTTAGAACAAAATCCAGGAACTTTGTTTATTGAAGTTATAATCAAACAAACAGAAACATTGTTTTTTGATCAGCAATTAAATTTACATCATGAGATTTATGTTGATCCAGTTAAAGCACTAGTTGAACCATCATTTTCATACAAACATCCTAGCGGAAATATTTTGAAATTTAAATTCAATAGTAGTGTAAAGAGCGGTTATGTTCATATTGTGAAGAACAAAGGTATACCAACATCTTCAGAAACAAGATCAGACTTGCATTTGAAATTTTTGTATAATATACCAAAGGATCTAAACGAAGAAGAAGAACAATTCTTGAATTCTTACATAGATTCAAGAAAAAGGAGAGAGTTACTATGAGTATGGTCAAAAGAGCTACTGGTAAGATTGAAAAATTTACAGATAGTGAAGGACATGAGGTTCAAGCTGACAATTTAGTATGGGCTGACGAGAAGAAAGATGATACTTCAGCACCAATCAAGGATGAGCTTGTTATTCCATTGACAACAGGTATGGATCTTGATATTGATGCATCCGATGACGATGATTCAGTAATCGCTAAGGATTGCTAAAAATGGAAAAGCTGATGTCCATATTCACCAGTACACAAAATGATTTAATTTTATTCTTAATTTGTTGTGTTATTGGTATTGCAGTGCTTACTTATCTAGCTAAATTTTCAGCTGATACTAAAGTTACCTTAAATACATTGCAAGTGATCAAAATTGTTTTAGAAGCAAAATTGGGCTCTAAAGCTGGTAAAATTTTAGACATATGGATTGAAGGTCTTAATAAAATTCAAGATGGTGAATTTTCTGTATCTGATGGAGTTGATCAATTTGTAAGATTTATTCGTTTAGGAGCATCATCTAAGGGTGTTGAACTTACTGACGAAGATATTGAAAAAATTGAAATGCTTGTACTTAGCACTTTGGAAACATTTACAAGCAAACATCCAAAGCAGATTTCTACTGCTGTTAATAAATTCAACGCAATGAATTCTAATTAATTAATTTATTCTTTACTCACAACCATTTTGTTGCCACCAACAAAATGGTTGTTTCTTTATGATATAATGATTTATAATGATTGAGATTAAGGTATATAACGATAAGTGTATTATTGTAAACAATGATCACGATCATGGTTTGCTGCCTCAGATGTATTCTGAAGCAGTTAAGAATGAATTATCTTACACTGTTCCATCACATGAATGGTCTGCAAAATATAAGCTTGGACAATGGGATGGAAAAATTACTCTTTACAATAAAAGATTTCAATCATTCCCTTCAGGTTTAAGTAATAGAATTTCAAATCTATTCCAAGAATTAAAAGTTAAACATACTTTTGTAGATTGCAGAACCAAACCACCCAAAGATTATCCTATAACTTGTGATTTTCAAGGTAAAGAGCTTCGAGATTATCAACAAATTTCAGGTGTTTTAGCTCACAAAAGACAAAGAGGAATGCTTGCTCTTGCTACTGGTGCGGGTAAAACTATGACTTCTTGTTTTATTTTTTCTAAGCTAAAAGTAAAACCAGTAGTCTTTATTGTTCCAGCTATTGAGCTCCTGAAACAAACACAAAAAGAATTTGAAAAGTACCTTCGTTTAGATGGTCAACCAGTCACAGTAGGTATTGCTGGTGGTGGACTTTGCAATATCAATATGGATGGTATCAATGTTATAACTTATCAAACTGCTTTAAATGCTTTTGATAAAAAATACGTTGAGTCAAATAATAAAATTGTTGAAGATAATGGTGAAGGAAGTAAGTCAACTGCTCTTCTACAAAAAGAATTAGAAGAAGCTTTGTCAGCTTACAAAAAAGCTCAAAACACAGCTCATAACAAAGTTAAAGATTTATATACTCAAGTTATCAAAGCTGAAGAAAATGAGACAAAAGATGCAGAAAGATTACGCAAAAAATACGAAAGAGAAGTTAATACTCTTACTAAAGTTGAGTTAGCTGCGTTAAAAAAAGCTTCGACAGCATGGGATAACAGACAAGATATTTTATTACAGAAAAGTCAAGTAAGAAAAGTCATCGCAGAATGTAATGCTCTTATTATTGATGAAGCACATGTTGCTGCTGTTGTTACAGAAGAGATTGGTAAGCAAGCTGTTAATTCTTATTATAGGTTAGGATTATCTGCAACTCCATTTAGAACCGACAATCAAGAAATTAGAATTGAAGGAACTCTTGGTGGAAAGATTGTTGAAGTTTCAGCAAGTGATTTGATTGAACAAGGTTTCCTAGTACCACCTAAGATTTTTGTAGTTCATATCAAAGATGTACAACCTGCTCAAACATGGCACGAAGTATACAATCTAAACATTGTAAACCATTGGGAAAGAAACTATAGAATTAAGCAGTTTTCTGAGGGTTTCAAGCAAAAAGGTGTACCAACTCTTATCTTAGTTGAAAGAAGAGAACATGGTGAAATTCTTGAAGGAATGATTGAAGATGCAGTCTTTGTCCCTGGAGGAGATAAAGGTTTTGACGATCCTACTGATGAGGAAAAAAACTACAGAAGAAGAATGCTTAATGCTGTTGAAAACAATGAAATAATCTTGATTGCTACTCAGTGGGCAAATGTAGGTGTAGATGCCCCTAAAATCTCTTGTTTGGTATTAGCTGGAAGTAATCAGTCTCCAGTTACTACTTATCAACAAGTAGGAAGAGTTTTAAGGTGTGTTGGGAAAGATGTTGAAGCTTCCATTCAAAATGGAAAACCAGAAGCGATTATTATTGATTTTGCTTCTCAACATAAGAATTTGAAATCTCATTCGAATATGAGAAAAAATGTTTACAGAAATGAAAGAGCTTGGAAAATGTATGAAATAAAATAATCTACTCCATTGTAGATTTTTTTATTTAGAGTTCTAACTTAAAAATGACATTGATAACTTCAGTCATCATATTTTCTAACTGAGTAAAAAAGCTCTTCATAATATTCACCCCCTTTATGACACAAAAAAATCCACTGGCCCGGTTTATCCGCCAGTGGATTGTATGTATTATACCATAATTAATTTTTGACACCCTTTTATAAAAGAAATAATCCTGTTGGAGGAGAAAAATATATTATGGCTATTTACACTTTACAAAATATTTACACCATCAATTATCCTACTGTTCTGGGTGAGGAATTTGAAGCTGGAATGGCTTTAGTCTTAAATTCAAATGGTGTTGCGGTCAAAGCAGACAGATCAAGTATTTCATATAACAGTCTTTATGAACAACTTGCAAAATTTATTGGATTTGCGTCTGGAAATCATCAATTTATAAATTCAGGAATTTTCTGTGATCCAGTTGGTTCAAATTATGTAGATAGCAATAATAACTTTAATGATAATGCTAATGGATTATATGCCGCTCCAAGAAGATCAATTGCAGAATTTAGAGATGAAAATATTTCTAATACATACAATTTCTTAAACTCAGCTCAATCTAACATAAGAGGAGTTGGAGTTTACAATTTACAAGGTGAAATTTTTGCAACTGATCAATTTGCTAGTGTTGAAAGTAGCTTTATAGATGCGGATGGATCATCAACAATAAGTTTAAATCCTGGAGATTTGTTAACTTTTGGTGCTGGTGTTAATGCTGGTAAGCTAGTTAAAGTTGATGTATCTGAATTTGCTCCTACAGTTCTAGCAATCGGAGTTGTTGAAAAATATGATTCAGCTAGTAATATTCTGCACTTCAGACATGTTGTCAAATCAATAAATAATCCAACTCTTATTTCAACAAATCTATTGCTTAGCTTAGACGCATCAAACCCAGCCTCTTATTCTGGTTTAGGTAATACTTGGTACGATTTAAGCGGAAATGGGTTAGACGCTCAGCTTCAAAATGGTGTAGCATGGGTAAATGAAAATGGTGGGACAATGGCGTTTGACGGAACCAACGATCAAGCTGTTGTTCTTGATAATTCCTTATTAGATTTTCCTGGAGATTTTACAATAGAAGGAGCTGTAATAAAGCAAACTGGAGGATCTGGATGGATTCATAGAAGAAGTTCAGACGCTGAAGTAAACTGGGTATTATCTGCCAATTCATGGGGATCTATGTGGTTCTTGATAAGATATAGTGGAGCGTGGTATCCTGGTACACTTGATTCTTGGGGTGGAGAAAATTTATTCAGTGAATACAATCATGTCGTAGTAACTCGTAACAGTGGAGTCATTGACTGTTACTATAATGGAACTTTGAGATTTTCTTTCAATAACAATTTTAGTTTAGATACTTCAACTGGTCTTGTAATTGGAAGTTGGGATTCTTATGGATTATGGTCTAAACTTAAGACACCTTTTGTAAGATTATATTCTCAAGGTCTTACTGCTGATCAAGTTAGACAGAATTACAATGCAAGCATGACTAAATTGTTGTAATATATTTTTATTAAATAATATTTATACGATTGTAAAAGTAACTAATACACAATTCAAGAATATATCTAGTATTGCCCGTACCTTTGGAGGAGGAGGCCATGTTTCATCAAACAATAGTCGGAAAGCCTAAGCATTGTCTTAATAGGAACTGTAAAACTCCATTTACTAAACATTCTCATCTTGGTTGGTTACCAAAATCAGAAGTTGAAGTTTATGCAATTATGAGATGTCCTAAGTGCAAAGATACCTTTGCAGTTGTCCAATTAATTTCTATGGCTCACGAATATAGAAATGATCTACCAGCTGATCAAACTAAAATATCGAAAACTGGTCCAATAACCAAAAGTGAAACTCTGTCATTTAGAAAAAAACTTGAAAACAAAGATGTTTTGAAAGAACTTTATGAGGGATACAAACCTGGAGGGACTGTTTTACCAGAAGATCCAGAATAAATGTATAATCCTATATTATGGGATATGCAATTGGAATTGATTTAGGAAGTACTTTTAGTGTTGTATCGTATGTAAATTCAAATGATCAACCTGAAGTTATTCCAAACGATTTAGGAGAGCGTATTACTCCTAGTGTTGTTAGTTTTGGTGATGAGATATATGTAGGGCAATATGCTGTCGATATGGAGCAGCATTTGCCCTATTTTCATACCATTCGTGTCGTTAAGAGACACATGGGAACTAATAAAAGATTTGATATTAATGGTAAATCTTATAGTCCCGAAGAAGTTTCATCTTACATACTTAGATACTTGAAACAATGTGCTGAAACACATTTAGGAATGGAAGTGACTGAAGCTGTTATTACTGTCCCAGCATATTTCAACAATGATCAAAGACAAAGCACAAAGACAGCTGGTGAGTTAGCTGGATTAAAAGTTTTACGTATCATCAATGAACCCACAGCAGCATCCCTAGCTTATGGTTTAGATAAGAAAAATGATGCGACAATTTTAGTGTATGATTTAGGTGGTGGAACTTTTGATGTCACACTTCTTAAACTCATGGATGGTGTTGATTTTCACGTTCAATCTACTTCCGGAAACACTTCTCTTGGTGGTGTAGATTTTGATGAAGCTATAGGTCAAATCATATGCAAGAAAACATCTAATACTTTAGATCCGATTGACCTAAGAAACATATCAGAAAAGACCAAAAAAATGCTTTCTCACATGAGATTAGCTAACGTCATGATTGAGAAAACACCAATCAAAATTACTCGTGATGAATTTGAAGAATCTATCAAGGTGTATATTGACAAAACAATGTCGTGTGTCAATGATGCTTTGAGAGATGCAAATACCAAAACAGACATGGTTGATGAAGTTGTGTTTGTTGGCGGTAGTACTAGAATTCCACTTATTGAAAGAGTTATTGAAGAAAAGTTCGGAAAAAAGCCAAATAAGTCAATTAATCCCGATGAAGCTGTTTCCATAGGTGCAGCTATTCAAGCATCAGTATTGACAGGAAAATCAAGCAGAGAAGTGTTTCTTTTAGATGTTTGCCCTCTTTCTTTGGGTGTAGAAACTCAAGGTGGCATTATGAGTGTCTTAATTACACGAAATACTCAAGTGCCAGCAGTTGTTAAGGAAATCTTTACAACTGCCTATGACAATCAAGTTTCTGTAGATGTAAAAATTTATCAAGGTGAAAGACCAAAGACGGTTGATAACTTATGCCTTGGTGAATTTAAGCTTGATGGTATAGAAAAATCACCTAGAGGATTGCCAAAGATTGAAGTAACATTTGAGATTGATGCAAATGGTATACTTTCAGTTATGGCTCAAGATATAGACACTGGGGTCAAAAAAGATATTGATATTACTGGTCAAGCGTCGTTATCAAGTGAAGAAATATCAAAGATTATTGATGACGCTCAAAAACATAAAGTGGAAGATGAGTACTTTAGAAAAATTACAAACATGCACGATCTTCTTTATGATTATCAAATTCAAGTTGAAGAATTACTTAGAACTAATGTATTAGACAAGGATGACGTTATAGATTTAAATGATCTTAAGTCTTCTATAACTGAAGATGGCAAAAGTCAAAATCTTGAGCTATTATCAAGCCTCTTAGATTCAGCTAAAGAAACTCTCAAGGAAAAATCAATTAAAGTGCATGAGATTGCTAAGGAAAAAGCAAAATTATGAGTAAGATAGGTTTTTGGTCAAGTGCAATCTGTGCCATACATTGTACTCTTTTACCACTTGTTCTAATTTTAATTCCAACATCAGGAATTTATTTATTTATAAATGAGACATTTGAATTAGGTTTTCTTTTAGTATCATTATTAATTAATTTAACAAACTTGTGTTTTGGATATAAAATGCACAAATCTAATAAGGCTTTGGCAATATTAGCATCTGGATTATTTTTATTTTTAGTTGGCAGATTACTGCACAAACACAATCATGATCATATTATTCAATATGATTTATTTAATTTATTTATGATTGCTGGTGGAGTAATGATGGCTTGTTCAAGTTTGATAAACAATAAGTTATGCCATAAATGCCAAAAATGTGAGATAAAAAAAGATGGATGATAAAAAAATAGATAGGCAAAAGTTGATAACTGATGATAGTTATGAGCTATTGCCTATCGAAATAGAAAGTATAGTAGTTAATGCAGAAAATCGTGTTTTTGTTGTTTTAAGTGATGGGTACAACAAAAAAGCGTGTGAGTTGAATACTTATGAAGCTAGTATGTTAAGCTTTTTTGCTAAGTATTATCATGAAAATGCTCACATACAAACTATACACCAGGCTTTTGTGAAATTTTTGAAGTTACACAATACAGAAATAGATTGTATTGTTGTTGAAAGCAAGGTGGGGGATGTTATTTATTGTTCAGTGAAGTTCTTAGATAGCAAGCTGAACAACCTTTTTACTATCTTATCTTTGAATGATGGTTTAATACTATCCATATTGTCTGAGAAGGAACTAAATGTAGTCCGACTTGTTTGGGACAATATGGATAGTATCGATGACTGGGATTATGAAAATTTCATAATCGATAATGACGAAGATTAGTTATTATGCAACGTAGCACATAAAGTCGAAGTCAACTGTTAAGATACCAGTATTGACTTGGAAGTTTGTTGCATTGATAATAGCTTTTGATAAACCAATTCCAGCAGGAATGAGGTTTTGCCAACCAAAGACGTTTGCAGTGTCATAACCAGCAACTTCAAGAGCAAATGAAGTTGAACTTGAAGAAGCAAGAACAGTTTTACCAGCACTTTGAGTTGTGATACCAGCAATGTTTTCGTCAGCATATGTTGAACCAACAACAACTGCACCTTTACCCTTACCAGCAACAGTAATACCATTAACACCAATGTGTGGGAATGGAGTACCATACTTGTAGGAAATACCGTTACCAGATAAACCTGATGGCAAGTTGGTACCGCCACCACTAGCAAGAGTATAACCACTGTTTGGGTTTGCGAAGTTATATGGGTTGATGAAGTAAGCTTTGCTTGTTTCAACATTAACGCTGATAGATGCTTCTTGGATGAAGTAAATTCTGTTTCCAATTTGAGCTCTAAAGTCATAGAAACGAGCAACTCTTGTAGCACCTGCAGTTGAATAGCCAACACCTGATGCTGTTGGGTCAAGTGATGGGTGTGGTTGGTTTGATTGAACAACCCAGAATGATGAAGTACCGATACCTGTATCTCCATCACCTTCTAAGGTGATAGAAACAGATCCACCGCCTTCATTGATTGAATACTCAGCAGATTTCAAAACAGGAAGTGAAGCGTTTGTTGGATCAAGGATTTCATTGATCTTATCACTTGCTAATGTTCTACCATCCCATCTAGAACCACCACCGATAAGGATAGGAGCTTGGATTGAGATAGACTCACTGGCCCCACCAATGTCCATGATTCTGGTTTTTGGACTACCAATCATCATAGTCTTAGGCGAAGCGTCAATTGTAATATTTCTACTAGCTGATTCTACAATATAAGAATAACCAGCACCACCACTGGATGTTCTAATATAGACAGCTTTGTAAATACCAAGAATGTCGTTATTAATAGGCATTTTCTCTACTCACTTTCAAAAGATATATTATTTCATTCTTTTGTTTTTTAAGATTATTTTTCTTATTCTTTATAACTAAGATGCTTCCCTTTCAAGCGAAAGTGAATAAGCCATTGGCTTGCATCGAAGCGTCTGGTTTATTTATTCCAATCCAGCTAGTAGTTCTCCTTATTATTTGTGAAGATAAAGGAGTTTGTGCTATCTTAAATACCGGATTTGGAAAAGCTGCTGTTATGCTTCCTATTTCAAATGTAAGATTTTGAAATTGCATAAAACCACCATGGATATACGTTTGTAGATCAGATCCTTGCCTGAGTACTTCAGTAACAGATCCTGACCACTTAGTAGTCTTGACTGCTATAAGTTCTATTTGGTCCTTGTGTGTAACTCCAGCACCAGCATAATAAGGCATTAAAAACACCGGAGTTATAAGTTCATTCTCAACGGTAATCTCAAATTCTGAAGTAGTTCTCATAGAAGATTCTTTTCTGAAAACATTGCACTCCGCAAATGATATAACTCTTCCTTGTAGAGCATTTTCATTGATATCGAATGTTGACCCAGTCCCAGCATCTACCATGCCTGTAACACTCAATGTAACACTCACAGGTCCACCATCACTAGTCTTGACCGATAAGTTATTTATCACTACTGAATCCAATGATAATAGCTGATTTGTATCAGACCCAGGATTAGTAACAGTTGCATTAAAATGGGATAAGACATGATGAGTATCAATTCTCAATGCTGTCATTGGTCTAGCGGCATATGTTAGCAATGTTCTTGCAGCAGGTTCCAAAATTCCATTCTTATCAACTCTTAATGGAAATGAAATAGATCCTTCATATTTTTTTGCACCTAGATTATATATAGATGCAGCTGGACCACCCTGAACATAATAATTAATATCAAGCTCTTGTGTTTGGTTGATGTCACAGCTTTCTACTAAAAGATAATCACCATTAACACATATGCTTTGTGTTTGTAATCCTGTAGCAAACTGTCCTCTTGTCAAAATACCTGGGAATGCCACATTACCACCTTGAATCTTCTACTTCAAAGAAGCTTTTGTAAGTTGTGTTGACACCGTTGTATGCTTCCCAAGTATATTTGTGTTTACCAACTCTTGAAGGTGTCCAAGATTTATAATATACTCCGGTAGTTCCAGTCCCTTGAATATTTTGTGTATTTCCAGATCCTGAACCAACTCCAAATGTAAAAGTGTAACCAATTCCTCCAGGCTCATACATATAAAATTTAAGACCTGTAGTACTTACACCAACACCAGATTCATCTGTTAGAGTTGCATAAATTTTTATTGTTGTTCCTGTGTATATCTCACTATTGTTCATCTAGTTATCCTTATTGCTAACAATATCTGATGTTAGTATGTATGGAGTTATTATGTAAGATTGCAAATTATAAGCTTTCTTCAATGGACTATTTTCTACTGTTATATCGGAAACAATATTGAACATTTTATTAATAGATGCTGATAAAAGATATTTACTAGAAATATTTTCTTCTTTTGTTATATAAACATCCATGCTATATGGTTTTTGTATATAACTTACAATTTTTCCATTTGTCATAAATGTTATTTTCCTGCAATTAGACCGTGTATTCCTTATAAAAAAAAGCTCAGGACTTGCCTGAGCTTTTAATTTTATTCTTCTGTATCTTCTCTTTCTGGACTGAGAGGTACTAGGATTGCACTTTGTACCGTGTCATTGTCATCAAGAGCAACAATATTATTCGCTTGAGTTGCCTTTGATTTATTTCTTAGACTATCAAGATTACATCTCATCATCTTGCCTTTAGAAGTAAGAACCAAAATATCATCAACATCGGTAACTGCAAGAGCTGATACAATTTTACCAGTTTGCTCACGCTTTGTCTGATTAATAGTTCTTTGTCCCTTCACACATCTTCCAGCAGTTGACCTGTATTCTGATGCAGATGTTTTCTTACCCTTACCTAATTCAGTAATGACTAGAATAGATGGATCAGATTCAGCATCAATGGCTAACACAGCAGCAATACTGTCTTCTGGTCTAAGCAACATAGATCTACTACCTTGCCCATTCTTTCCAATACAGCGAACTAATGTTTCATTATAACGAACTGCCATACCTAAAGAAGTTACAAGCATAACGTCTTTATCACCATCAGTTGTCATTACAAAACTTAGCCTATCACCTTCAGTAAGAGTGATAGCTTTCAACCCACGTTTCCGTAAACTTGTGTTGTATTCACGAATTTCAGAACGCTTAATCAGACCCTTGTTTGTAACCATGATGAAATACCCATCTATATCTAAGGATTTCATTGTGATTGTAGAAGATACTGTTTCTCCTTCAGTCAAGTTCAAGAGGTTATTAAGATGAGTTCCCTTTGATGTTCTTGAAGCTAACGGAATTTCATAACCCTTCTTCTTGAGTAAATTACCTTGATTTGTAAAGAACAAGAACAAGTCATGAGTTGTTCCACTAAAGATATCAGAAGCTTCATCTTCTTCACGAGACTTGACACCAATTACACCCTTGCCTCCACGGTTTTGGGTTCTAAATGTGTCAAGAGGAACACGCTTGATGTATCCATCTTTTGTAAGAGAGACGATAATATCTTCTTCTTGAATCAGGTCTTCATACGAAATCTCATCTTCAAGAGCAAGGATTTCAGAACGTCGATCATCACCAAACTTTTCAGCAAGCTCAAGTTGTTCTTTGGAGATAAGTGCAAGCATTTTCTTTTCAGAAGCAAGCTGAGCAGCCAACCATTCATTTCGTTTGGTCAACTTATCAAACTCATCTTGCAAAGCACGAGTGTCTAGTTTAGTAAGATTTCCAAGAGTAATACGAAGCACTGCATCTGCTTGCTCTTGTGAAGTTACAAACCCTTGAGCAATAAGTTCTCTTGATGCTTCTTCCTTGTTATCTGCATTACGTACTAGCTTGATAACAGCATCAATCTTGTCAGTAATACCAAGAAGTCCCTCTAGAATATGAATGCGCGAACTATTCTTTACATGTTCTGCAGTAAATTTATTTGTAAGAACTTCTTTGCGATGATCTACAAATGCCTTTACTAGTTGAAGAATAGAAACATTCTCAACAACTTTCTTGCCATCTAAAAGAACAGTTGAGTTGACAGAGAAACTTGTACGAAGAGATGTGCGCTTAAGAAGTTGATTCAAAACAACTTGTGAACTAGCACTCTTGTGAAGCCAGATACGAACATCCATACCCTTCTTACTTGTAAGGTTCTTGAGACCAGTAATGCCCTCAATTTTCTTACTTTCAACAAGTTCTTTAATTTCACGACAAAAGCTTTCAGCACTACTACCATATGGCAATTCACTTACCTTGATAATTTCCTGATTACGCTCTTGAACAATGTCGTAGTAACCTTCAAGTTGAACAGTTCCACGTCCATTTGTAAAATATGAACGAATACCATCCAAACCTAAAACTTTACATCGAATTGGAAAGTCTGGACCTGGAACAATTTGAAGTGCTTCATCATTTGTGATTTCAGGATTTTTGATATAAGCATCAATCAACTTGGCAACTTCACGTAAATTGTGAGGTGCCATGTTTGTTGCCCATCCAACAGCAATTCCGCTACATCCATTAACAATCAAGTTTGGGAAGAGTGAAGGAAGAACTGTCGGTTCCATCAGTTCATCGTTATAGTTTGATTGATATCGTACTACCTGATCAGACAGTTCGTTTACCATCAAATCGCCAAATGAAGAAAGCTTTGCTTCTGTGTAACGCATAGCTGCTGGTTTATCTTCAGGAGCAGGGGAACCAAAGTTCCCCTGCGGAGTGATTAATGGGTAACGTAATGACCACGTTTGAGCCATACGAACAAGAGTTGGGTAAACAACTGCTTCACCGTGTGGATGGTAGTTTCCAGAGACATCACCACAAATCTTTGCACATTTCTTTGTTTTACCAGATGCACGAAGCTTGAGGTCATCCATAGCAACTAATGTTCGACGTTGCGATGGTTTCATGCCATCGCGAGCATCTGGTAATGCACGATCTTCCATAACTGCAAAAGCATAGTTAGTGAAGCGCTCATCGATAAGATCTACAAAGTTCTTTTCGAGAATTGTGTCAACTAAGTCTGATGCTTCCGCAACATTCTTAACTCGTAGGTTTCTAGCCATTAGTTTTCAATTTCCTTACTACGTTCAAAAGACTTCTTAATAATATGAGCCTTACGTGGACCAACTTCACTTCCCATCAAAACAGAAAGCATATTTGAAGCTTCTTCAGCATCTTCGACACCAATTTTTATTATTTGACGAGTGCCAATTTCCATAGTTGTGTGTCCAAGTTCGTCAGCATCCATTTCTCCCAATCCCTTAAATCGTGTTACATCAATTTTATCACCATACTTGGCACGATAGGAATTTAGTTCTTCTTCAGTGTGAATATAATTGTGAACATTCTTTACAGTCACACGATATAGAGGTGGTTTTGCTAGGTAAAGATGACCCTTCAAAACAAGTGGACGCATAAAACGATAGAAGAATGTCATGAGAAGAGCTGCAATATGAGCACCATCATCATCAGCGTCAGTCATAATGATAATCTTGCCATAACGTAAATCTTCAATCTTGAATTCATCACGAATTCCAGTTCCAATGGCAGAAATCAATGCTGAAACTTCTTCATTTGCAAGAAGTTTTGCAAGCTCATTCTTTTCTGGATTGATGATTTTTCCACGAATAGGAAGAATTGCTTGTGTGATTGGGTTACGTCCACCCTTTGAAGATCCTGCAGCTGAATCACCCTCGACTAAGAATAATTCAGAAATAGCAACATCTTCAGTATCACAGTCAGATAACTTACCTGGAAGAGAACCAGATTTACCCAAAAACCCTTGACGCTTGATGGATTCAGATGCTTTTTTTGCAGCTGCTCTAGCTCTAGCAGCACGTAAAGCACGTTCAGCAATCATCTTTAGAATAGATGGATTTTTCTCAAAATATTCATTCAATGCTTCAGAAAAGAGTCTATTAACAACACCTTCTACTTCAGGTGACCCAAGTTTTCCCTTAGTTTGACCCTCGAACTGTGGTTGTGGAAGACGAACTGAAATGATAGCAACCACACCTTCACGGATATCTTCACCAGTTAAATTAGGTTCTTTTTCCTTGATCACACCCAATGAACGTGAAAACTGATTGACTACTCTTGTGATAGATGTTTTGAAACCACTTAGATGAGTACCACCATCAGCAGTATTGATGTTATTTGCAAATGCATAGATAGTTTCATCATCATCTTCAGCATATTGAAAAGCAACTTGCACATTTACTTTGCCCGATTTATTTTCAAAGTAAAATGGTTTTGAAGGATACGGGTTTGAACGAGTGGATGCAAGATAACTTACGTAATCAGCAATTCCACCTTCAAAGTAAAAATCTTCTTTGGTTCCAGTATGCTCATTTTTGTAAACAATCTTAAGTCCACCATTAAGATAAGCAGTTTCTTTTAGACGACGAACCAAAACTGTCTCATCAAATTGGATATTGTCATTTGATCTCTTATTCCAAATCTTGTAAATTGTATACAAAAGTTGTTCACTTAGATTTGTTGACTTGAACGTATCGTAGAAAGTAATGCCATTTACTTCTCCATTGATTAAGGCTTTACGCCACTTGCCAGAGCATTCAGCAAACACTTCATCAATTTCAAAATCATCAACTAAAACTTCACGAAAAGCATCTTCAACTGCAAACTGACCAAAAATATTATAGTCAGGAGTAAAAGAGATTTTTGTCCCAGTAGCATTTGATGTTCCTGCTTCTTTGACTGGAGCAACTGGAATGCCACGCTCAAAAGATAATTGATATTTTTTCTTATCTCGATAAACTTCGACATCAAGATTTACTGAAAGAAAGTTTACACAAGATGCACCAACACCATGCAAACCACCTGATGCTTCATAACCAGAGCCATCATCACCAAACTTGCCACCAGCATGGAGCTCAGTCAATACAATTTCAAGAGTAGAACGCTTCTTTGGATCTTCTTGTTTGACAGCTACAGGAATACCACGACCATTATCAATGACAGTAAGTGTACGGTTATCTTTTGAAATAATGACATCAATCTTTGAACAATGCCCAGCCATATGCTCATCAACTGAATTATCTAAAATCTCCCAAACAAGGTGATGAAGACCTTTCTTACCTGTATCACCTATATACATTGCAGGACGAGTACGTACTGCTTCCTGACTTTCCAATATTTGAATGGAATCTTCATTGTACTGACTGGCCATAATTTTGTCCTTAGGCATAAAAAAATGCTGTGATATTAATACCACAGCATTATACCCAAAACAAGGGTTTTTGTCAATTATTTTATAGGATACGGTCAGCTACACTATACAAACCATAAAAATCCAAATTACGGGCTAATTTTACCATGTTCTTGAGTTTCAATGAAGCCATTGGCATACCACCAGGAGCTCCACCACCCTGTTCTTTAGATTTATTTTTTGAAAAACCAAAGGAAAGATACTTTACCGCATTTGCCATATCTTCGAGTTGAATTTCTAAGTCTAAAAGATCTTGTCCAAAAGGTAGTCTTTCCCATCTTGTGTCTTCTGTATCGTTGATCTCTTCGTCAGTAATTTCTTTCTCATCTTTTCTTTTACCGACATGACCATCTTCAATACCACCTTCGTCATCTCCACCATACATTTTCCAAATTTTATTTGCAATTTCTCTTTCGTCAAATTGCATTTCTTCCATTAGCATTTTTTCAATTTCAGCATCAGCAAGTATAAGACCCAAGTTTGATAATGGTTCTCTGATTGCTTTTTGGTTTGAATTTGGTGTAGCTGCACCTGGGGGTGGAGGCATGCCTGGAAGACCTGGCATTGGAGGCATAGGTGGCATTGGAGCCATAGCTGCACCTAAACCTGGTGGTGGTAAAGGTGGAGGAGGTGCAGCTATTTTTTTGAACTTAGACATTATCTTACTGGGCCACTCAATGAATCAGTCTTGTGGGTTCCTCTACCAGGAGTTTTAAGTGCATCAGGTGTTTGTTCTGCATTCTCAAATGTAACTTCAGAAAAGCCTTCTTCATCTTCATTAAATTCAAGAGCTTCTTTAAGTCCTTCTGGATTAATAATAGGCATGTTGCCCCAATTTGATTTAGCAGTTGTTGCAACTCTATTAATCAATTGAGAAGCAGATAATCCTCTGCCATCAACATATCCATATGAAAAATCATCTTCCCAGGTTTCTAGAACACTCATTGACTGCAACAATGCATCAGTCAAGAATGCTTCAACTTGCCTTGAGCTTGTTTTTGTTAATTTTCTGGAGTTATATTTTTTATTAATAATTGCTGAGGCAGTGGCTATGATTTTAGCTGTTTCATCGTAGTTATGTGCTTCGGGAGCAATTTCTTCCAATAGTGTGTGAAGTTGAGCTTCTAGATTTTGCATATTTTATCTCTCTTGATAAATTGTTAATATATTTTTTCAAATACGAAATGCTTTTACCTTTACTAATCTTTTACTGTTTTGTATTCAACTTTAAATCTTAGATTTCGTACTTGACCATTTGTTGTGATATTGTTTGTTGCAAGAAGTGCAGGAGACGGTGTTTTTACAGCTATACCAAATATCTTACTTCTTGATGTTTGTTCAATACCTAGCTTCGCATTACCAATATTAATGGCATTTGAATAACCTGCTTTTAAACTTTGCCATGTATCAGGAGAACTGTCATAAGCTTCTGATGTAGTGCTTACCCAATCAATATTAGTTGTTCCTAATGTGTACTCTGTCAATACTGTATTTGACAAAGTTGCTGGTAAAGGTAATTTTATTCTAAAGTTTTCTTCAGAATAAGTATCACCCCCACTTATTCTGACTGTTATTTGTGGTTTGATTTCTACACTAGTATCTAAATCTGTAGTTCTAGACCAAACATTTGATGATCCAATGCTTGCTACATAATAAACACCATTTTGTGTTTTGTCTCCTTGGTTCTTGAGTAAAATACGATCGAATTTTTCTAGTATCACACCATCTAATGTTGATGGTGGGTTTGTAAGAACAATGTTTGTAGTAGATGCAGCAACTACATCACTCAAGAACGGACTGCTATTTACTTTTGCAAAATAAATAGGAGTTACACCTATACCAGGAGATGCAATAGTTTCATCATATACTAATCCATAATATCCTGATGAAGTATTACCACCTAATACATTTACTTTTTTAGTTAGTGAAATTTGATCATCTGAAATTAAGTCACTATGTCTAGCAAGATAAAATATTGCACTTTCATCAACAAAATAAATACCATTTTGTTTGTTGTCAGATTGATCTTTAAGTAAAATTCTGTCACCAATTTGAACATTAGAAATGTTGACAGTTAGACCTAATGATTGATTTTGAGTAGAAGCAAAAGAACATGCTGTGTAGTTTGAAAGATAATTTTGCTTGAAAAACTCTACATTATGAGAACCGACAGTAGTGCTTGAAGGATTAAAATATGTCTCGTAAAAACTATTTGTGTTTGCATCTTTGACATATAAACTTGCAATTGAAAATTGTGTTGTGCTACTTCCTGTTCCAACCCTTATAAGATTAGGTTGTGATATTTGCTTAACTCTAGCAACATATCTTTCAGCTTCAGAAGTTTGTCCCAAAAATAATACTTTGTCTCCATCAGATACACCAATACCATTGATTGTGTCTGATATAGATGTAAATCCAGAATAGTTTGAAGTTGAAACACCAACAACATCTATAGTGTATTCTGCACCAATTTGCTTCCAGAATAATGGGGTGTTAAGAGCTGAAGATCCCAAATTATATGCACTACTGTCTTCAGGAAGATTGAGTTCAAAAGTTCTTCCATCATATGAAACTCTTCCAAGTTCATAAAGCTCATTGGTTGCATCTAAATCAGGAGCTCTTTCAATGGTCCATGTATAGTTTTGAACTGCAGTATATATACCATTTTTGGTTGTATCTGACTGGTTCTTGAGTAGTATCTGATCACCAAATTGAACAGTATATCCATCAATGATCGCTGTGTTAGCAATTCCTGAACTTTCTGGGATGAAAGTAAATGGTGTTAATACTCCTTCATAAGATATATCACCAGGGTCTGAAATATTACCTGTAGATCCAGCAGAAGCATTATAGATAGTTCTTGTAGAAATATCTATCCAAGATCTTGATGAAGTTGATTTTGTTACGCTTGCGGGATCAAAATACAAGCAAAAAGTACCATAACCAGCTGAGTTTTGTACACTTGCGTATACTGCACTGAAATTATTTCCAGCAAATACAGAAGTTCCAGCTAATCCAACAGTTGCATATTCTGATCTTACAAATTTATATATTTTTTGATCTCTTTTGCCTGTCTTATCATGAACAACTAGTGAATTTTTATCGCTGTAATAAGATGATTGATATCCGCTATCAATAAATTTATCTGAGTATGAAGTTGTAGGTTTATTTGTTAAGACTAATACATTGCTATCTGTTGAAAAAGCTATTCCACTGTACCAACTGTTATCTAGTGTAGCAGCAGTACCAGAGTTAGTAATCTTTTGCAAATAAAGTGAACCAGTATACAATCCTAGAGTATTTCTTGTAACTGGATCTGCTGCTACATCTGTGAACAATGATGTGTTTCCTGATCCAGATTTGACATAGTATCCATCTGTGGATAATCTTTGTGTAAAGAAATATTCTGTGTTTGATGAAGATTCAAATATGTTGTGAATATATGAGCTGTAATTTTTATTAGCAGAATAAGATTTGATCCAAGAGCTTCTGTCTCTATTGAATTTCTTTTCTGTAGTAGTAGAAGTTCCAGCACTATTGACAACTTGGAAATACGCTCCATCTTCAACTAAGTTTGCTGAAAGTTTTGCAGTAGTTGTGAATAGATTGTTTCTATATACTAAAGATTGAGGTGTGTAGTAGTATCTGTTAAATAATTGTTTAGCGTCTTCATTGTATTTTGGTACTGATGTATCTGAGTATAAATACATATAAAGTGTACCAGTCCATCCTGATCCAGAAATAGACAATAAACCATTTTTTGCATCAATAGTAAAATCAGTATTTAATGCTCTGGAGATGACTGTTCCCCCAGTAGAGACAACATAAACATCTGCTAAAGCATCTGGATATTGATTTTTATCCCATGTAAAGTTGGTAGTTGGAGTTTCTGGTCTAGCTAAATAAATTGTAGATCCTGTAGCAGAATATCCAACTAATCTTTTAGCAAAATCAAGATATCCATTAACTGAATTGTATTTTACTTTTCTCAAATAGTAGTTGAAATTATTATCAACATGAACTATTTGATATACACCACTTGTTGATTTTCTAACTGAGCTATTATATAAATCTTCAGTAGATGAGTAATAGTAAACTCTATCTCCAAGTGTGTAATAATAATTATTTAAGTCACCAGTTACTGTACTGTAAAGCTGTGTGCCATTTCGTTTAACAACAACAATATCTCCACTCACAGTATCTAGAGTAGTATTAGCTTCGAGTACATGTTGGATAGGAGCGATTTTAGGAAATCTGCTCAAGTTTAGGAAATCAGAAGAAAGTCTTACTTCACTGTCTGCGGTGTAAGTTTCTGTACCAGCATTCAACACTGTTTCGAGATCACTTGAGATGTATGATGTGCCAGTTAAACCAGCTCTTACTCCAACTTCAGCTTGCATATAGGTTCTGTCATAACTAAATGTAGAACCAGCTGCAACATATCCATAATTAATGTTAACTTGCGTTGGTCTTTCGTATGGAGATGCTAAAGTTTTGTAGTCTGTATTAGAAGCAAATCTTGTGTTGAAATAAAAATCTTCATGGGGAGCAAAATACACGCTACCAATATTTGTGTATACTGGTCTATATATTCCATTCTTTACATGCGTAGATGCAACACCAGATCCAATGAATACTAGGATACTTTCATTAGCTTGTAATGTACTAGTTCCACTACCAGTTCTTGATCTTACTAAGCTTGATATAGCAGTACCAGCTGTTGTTGGGAAACCAGCATCTGTAGCTGAGTAAAATACTGCTCTTACATTGTATTTTTGAAAATCTTGTTCTTTCCAATCAATATCAAGTTCTTGGATAAATGATGAAGATTTTCCATCTACACCAAAGAAGTTTTCGTATGTTGCTGTTGATGGGAAAGAGATTTCTGGAACAAATATTTCACCATAATGAGTAGATGCAATTGAACTTGCTTGATAAACTCCTGATAATTGCTTCTTAAGATTAGGAGAAACATAATAAGTTCCATCTGTGTTTGTTGTAAGCACGTTAGTCAAAATATCTTTTGACCAGTTTACTAATCCGTCTGCAAAATCAAATACTCTTTTTGTTGAATTGCCAATGGATGAGACTGCATATATTCCATTGTTTAATTGGTTTGAAGAATTAACTAAAACAGTCATGCCAATACTTACAGGGACATCAAAATCTCCTGGCATGACATAACTACCTGTAGAATTACCTGTCGATGCTTTGCAAATAATTGTAGGAGCTGATGTGATATTTACAAAAGTTACTCCTATTGAACCAGCAGCAGTATTTGATCCAATAGCATACAAGAAATAAGAAGTTCCAGCACCAGCAGAGCCATTTGAAACTGTTATTAATGCTCCTCTTTCAACACTATAAGTACTGGAAAATTCTAAACCTTTAATGGTTTCACAAAGAGCAGCTACACTGTAAATTCCATTTTGAGATGGATAAATTGTTTGTCCTGTAACTAAAACTCTTTGAGAAACACCTATTCCTGGATCTGCAAAAATATTTGAATTAACTTTTGCAAAATCAGAAATATTTGTTGTTATAAGATTGGATACAGGTTGATAAGTATAAGGATAAAATCTTTCCTGAACGGTAATCCCATCATAATTAATTGAAAAGCTATTTGAATATGTAGTGCTTTTACCAAGGTAAAAAATATTACCACCAATAGTATTTGTATAGTTTGCAACTTTTACTATAGTTTGTGTAATTTCATTCGATTGATTATATGAAGTAGATCTTGTCCATAAGTTTGATGAACCTACAGATGTCACACTATATATTCCACTTGCAGCATTATTATGATGTTTTACTAATAAAGTATTTCCAACATTGAGTGCTGCTGTGTTCCCATTTCCCGCAGACACAATAGAAGTTGTTTGAGTGAGTAATCCCAAACTGTTTCTAAATACTGAAGTTGATCCAGATGATACTTCATAATAATAATCTACATTTGCATTAGAATAATTGTATGTAGCATTTGACCATTTCAATACAGATGTTGAAGCAGTACCACCTGTAAGTCCTGAACCTGAATAAAATCTAAAATATGCACCACTGTATGCAACTCCAGCAGTTAATACTTGAACGTTTACATAATTGTTTGCATTAATATAACTTACAGCATCATCCCAGAAATCATCTGCAGAAACAGTGCTTGTGTATGGATTGTATATAGTTGAACCATTAGCTTTATATAAACTATTAACATAATAAATACCATTTTGTACTTTATTAGTCTGGTCCTTAACTAAAATTCTGTCATTTAAAGCAATAGTTCTATTGTCTATAGTTGCAGTTAAGCTTGATAATCCAGTTGCAGAAGATCCAAGGTTTGTAGTTGTAGCAGCCTGTACATCTGTAAGTTGATATATATTGTTTCTACTAACAAAAAGTACTGAAGTTGTTCCGTATGCAGCTGTTTCGAATGGACTAAGGTATTGGCTGTAAGTAACCCATGAAGAGCTACCTACAGCAACAATTCTACCTGCTGCAAGAATATCTTCAGCATTATTGACCGTAATAGTTCCATATCCAGAAGATGAAAGAACTTTATATAATCCATTTTGAGTAGCATTAGTTTGATTTTTAACAAGAACAATTCTGTTATTGTTCATTTGCAAACCATCAACATATTTATTAGTTGCTAGTCTGGAAACTCCAGCCAATGATGCACTTGATAAATTTGTTGTTGTTGCTACATCTGCATTAGGAAGATCTGTGACTGTAAATGAGTCAAAAATAGTAAATCTCAAATCAAAACCTAAGTCTTGTAAAAGTTTTACTCCGCTTGTATTTTTGATTTGTGGATAATGTTGATCTGTGTAAATATCAGCAAATTCGTTTTCAATCCAAATTTTTACATCTTCTACACTAGAGTTTATCCACTTTAGTCTGAATAATTTTTTATTCCAAGTTCCAGATACATTAGTACCAAATCCAACACTAGATACTTCTCTATATGTTTCTAAACTTGGAGTTGAGGAATTTATTTCTGACCAAATAAAAGCGTGTGACATTATTTATCAACCATTTAATTAATTTCTTCTTGCTTCCGGTCTATTGAAAATTTCACTAGCTACAGCAGCTAATTCAGACCTTTCTACCTTGCTCAAAGTTACAGATGCAACTAAATCACTTTTCTTTCCACCAGATATAGCATGTGAAAGACCATTAGATTTAGCATCAAGGTAAGGATTTTCTACCTGTGAAAGATCGCCAAGAAGGATGACTTTACTGTCTTTTCCGCATCTTTCTACTACCATCCTTGCTTCTCTAGGTGAAATATTTTCAGCTTCGTCAAGAATGATGATAGATCTTGGGATAGAACGACCTTGAATAAAAGCCATAGCTTCTACTTCAATAATTCCATCTCTTACCATTTCTTCAAACATATTATTTGCAGAAAGAGACTTAGACCCTAAGATTTGATCAATATTATCTTTGATTGGTCCTAGCCATGCAGAAATCTTATCAAACTTATCACCTGGAAGAGCACCAATATCTTTTCCACCAACTGGAATTAAGGGCTTCATAACAACAATTTTGTCATAAATACCTTCATTAATCATTTGTAATGCAGCTGCTAGTGCTAAGAATGATTTACCTGTACCTGCTGGGCCAGAAAGAGTGACAAGAGCAATTGTTAAATCAGCTAAAATCTCTAAAGCACACTTTTGTTCTAAGTTCTTACCTTGAACTCCAGAATAACCTTTAGTTTCTTTTGCGTTAGATTTCTCTTTAAGAACTCTAAAAATGCCTCTCTTGTAGAGTGTTGGGCAAATTTTATCTCCATAATGAAATAAAATAAATTCATTAGGATAGATATCACCAAGTCTAGTTACTGTATCTTCGCACAACTTTTTGAGTTCTATATCATTATCAGACCATAGGTAGGCCCAATCTGTTTCACTAGTAAGTTCAAATTTTCTTAAACCAGTGTAAATTTCATCAGAAAGTTGATCTGCTCTGTAATTTTCAGCAGCACAACCCCAAGTTATAGCACGAATTCTTAATCCAGTATCTTTTGTGATAATTGCAACTTTTTTTCTAGGATTTGCTGATTTAAGAGCTAAGCAGCATTCGATAATTGCATTATCAGAGTGAACTTTAACAATATTTGGTCTTTCATTTTTTTGTAAAGGAGACTCTGTATTGTAAACAAACAATCTTCCTCCAAGTTCATTGATTTTTACACCTTTGAGAAGATCTTGAAGTGAGTAATGTTCTAAGTTTCTAAATACTTGTCTGGCTGACCATCCAACATTTTCTTTTCTTGTCTTAATGTCGTCCATATCATCGATGACTGCTAATGGAATATAAATATCATTGTCACCGAATTTGTAAAGAGCAAGGGGATCGTGAAGTAGGACACAAGTGTCGATGATGTAAATATGCTTTGCCAAATTATTGGTCTCCTCGCATTATTGTTGATTTTATGATCACAATATTGTTTTCTTTTTTATGCTTATAAGGCCCTACTAAAAAGGTAACTCAGGTTTATCTGATACAACTTTTTTAACTTTACGCTGATCGATTTTGTCAATAAAATCAGCTGCATTTTCATCCATAGTAGTTTCAAATTTTCTTACATTAAAAATCTGATTTAATTGTGATTTATCAAATTCTTTTAGCTTGTCCGTCTCCATCCATTTTGTTTCAGTTACATTAGCTAGGTTTTTATTTAATTTATCCAGCTTGCCATCTTTAAAAAGTAAAAGATCTTCTGACAATAAATTATCTAAGTAACTGTGTGCATTGTCAAGATTGGTTGTTTCAAGAAGATTTTGATCATTATATAAAACTTTAGTTATGTTAGCATTTGTCAAGATATTACCTGAAGGACTAAGGACTTGTGAATTATCTCTTACAAAACACAAACTAGCTTTAGGTATACAAATATAAATCTTAAATGGTAATGCATGCTCTACATTAGAACTGTCTGACAATCTAAGAACTTCATTCTCATCATTTACAATAGATATTACGATTTTAGATTTATTATCTGTATTCTTGATAACAAAATCCCATTCATAATTGTGTTCATTAGACGTTGGATAAAATGCTGGGACTAAATCTAATTCTTCTTTTCTTTCACATAATTTTAAAAATAAACTAAATCCAATGCTATCTTCTGGAGTACCTTTACGATATGTTCCTACTTTGCTCCAATCAACATCAAAATCACTTTCTAAACTTCCAACAGTAAACTCATCGAAGAACCCTTGGTCATAAATCTTTCTTAAGATTGGGTCTTCTAAAATTCTTCTAGCTCTAACAATATCCAAGAACGCTTCATTTGATCCACCAAAATCAGGATGACATTTTCTTGCTCTTTTTCTAAAAGCATTCTCTAGTATTTGAGATGACTTGACTCTCTCATCTCTTGATTTACCGCTTGGTAAATCAAGCTTATCAATAGCTAAAATTTCATAATAATTTTTATCGAAATCAATTATTTTCTTTGGATCAAATTCATTTGACATAAGAGTTTTATAAAGATTTAAAGAATAAAAATAATATGTGGTACAGATTTGCTCAAACTCATCCTTATCTTGAAAAAGCTATAGAAAGATTTAATGTAACAAAAGATCCTAATAAAGCTGGTTTTGTGCTGCCAGATGGCAGAATGTTAGATTTTTCAGATGGTCAAGAAACTAGAGATTTAATGCATCATAGTGTTTTTGAAGTTATGCCTCCAATGCCAGACCCAGAAGGTGAATTTCCAAATCCTCATAAGCAATTTGTTGTTCCATTTATGAAAAACACTGAGAGTATAAGAATTTCTAAAGATGGATACGATTTAAATGTTGAAATACATACTATTCCCACTAACGAACAAATAACCGCTATAGCAAGAAGCTTAGACAAAGGTGACAATTTCTTTTATGAAATACCTTTATTTGGAAGAAATGGTGGCGGAGCAATATATGACACTAACCCATCATATGTAAGAAAATGGTTGACAGACATCAGACAAGTTATGATTGGATATAAATGATATGTGGTACAAAACTGCCCTCAGGGGACATAAAACTTACTATGATTTTAATGATCTGAGTTATGAACTCAAACAAGTTGATGACTCAAACGATAGTGATTGGCCACCATCTGGAGCAAGAATGAGAACAATATCATATGTTTTAAATGCATATGACTTGGAGCACATGGATAAAGATAAACCAGTAGGAAAAATGAAATTAGACTTGGATTTCTATACTTCTGGTAAAAAACAAATACATATTACATTAGTTAGAACTGATGATTACCATGAAGGGATGGGCGTAGCTACTAATCTCTATAAATGGCTCAAGTTTAATTACGAAATTTTTGATAAACCAGAGTGGATTGTTAGTAATCCAATCAACCCAGCTGCAGAAAGAATTAGAGAAAAAATATTTGGAGAGCCTCAAAGTTCATATCCTATGCGTGAATATGGTTTAGATTATACTCAAGGAAAATTGGATATTTAAATGTGGTATAGAGAAGCAGTAACATATAATCTCCTTGGTCAACTTACTCAAGGTAATCCTAAGAAAAAGATTACTAAACAATTTGTTGAAGACGATATCGATAGCTTAGATATTGATGATCAGCAGCAAGAAGAAGAACCTGAGATACAGATTGAGGAGCAACCTGAATTTACCCCTGTTCCTACTAATGTCCCTCCAGTAACAGATACACCTGCTGGAGTTGTAAATAGAGAACCAATTCAAGTTCAATTACCAGCTAATTTTAAGTTTCCACCACTGCATGAATTTTGTCATTGCGAAATTTCTACTCTACCAAGCGGAAGACAAATATGGAAACTTGGTAATGGTGAAAGACATTGCCCAGAATGTGTAATGAATAGGGATATATTTAATAGTTCAAATGAATTAGCTTACAGAAATATTAGGTAAGCATAGTATTGATCTTAATTGTGTAACCATTTAGATCAACATCAATTTTCTTCTTAAGTATTTTATTGTTAGGAACTTTGATTATTGACAAAGATTTTAACAATCTGGTTTTTACTAATAAATTGATATCAAGCTTGCTAATTTCTTTCTTGATAAAATTCTTTATTTTCAAGAGATCACTTTCTGTGTGCAATATATTATAAAAAATAGTTTCTTCAAATGCTTCAAATAATTCACAGTAAATTTTTGATTCATCCCTGGATAAACATTTGAATATTTCTATTAGTGTGTAGTTTATATAGTTGTATTTCTGCAAGTTTATAAGGCAAAAATCATCTATTTCTTCTATTTCAAATAAGAAATCAAGTGAACCATAAACTTGATGTAATTCTCCATCATTTGCTATTAAATAAAAAGCTATTATTGTAAAGCTTTCGATAACACAAACTATGGGTTGTCCTGATTTTAAATTAAATTTTTCAAGCACACTAATGTTCTTGGGATTTTTAATTCCAAGTAAGTGAATTTCTTTCTCATTATTCTGTCTAGTATTTTGTCTGCAGAATGTTATAAATGCATTCATAAAATTATTTGATCGACTATTGTTTGATCTATATACTTTTCAGACAGTCCCCAAGTATTTTTCCAATAATCAATTATTTTATTTTTTCTAGAAATTGAATAGCTTGTCTCGTAAATTCTTTTAGGTATATCTGCATCTTTAATTAATTTCTTTTTTTCTATACTTCTCATTTTGTATAGATTGTAAATAGCTTCTGAAAAATTATTATCATTTTCTTCAATATATATAAATAAATAATCTTCAGCGTAAGGATTAGATCTGACACAATCATGCAATATCACACATTCTGGATAAAAATCATCTATCACAGAATTAATATGATCTAGAATTATGTTCTTTTTGTTTTTAGGAAGTAAAAAAATATCTATAGGTTTTAAGTTTATTCTTTTTAAGTTGGCTTCGTTTTGTTTCTTGAATGTAAGATAATCAATTGCGTGAGTTTTAATTATCAATTCTTCTGCTTCAAAACACTTACAAAAAATAAACCAAGGACAATCTTCATATCCTAATAAAAATGCTCTCAAACTGATTAATATTTCTATTTTATCAAGTTGAGAGCATTCAGTTATTTTTTTACTGATCTCAAGTAATGTGTTCACGTCTCATTATTTTTCGTTAAACATTTCACTGACTTTCTTTTCAATCAATGGCATCATTTCTAAACCTGGTGTAGCATTTCTGACATTACCAAAAGTTTTATATTCTTCAATCAACATCTCTCTGAACCTTGCGAGATATCTATTGACCATTGTGTCAGTGGGATTGTAGATACGCTTAAGCAAAAAAAGTTTCATCAAGATAACTTTTTTTGCATCTGACATTATGACTTTTTCTTCATAGCCAGGAAAGCTCTTGTGATCGTTATCCTTTTTTGTTAAAGCTTGATACCACATATTATTTTTCTATCTTTAAATCTTGTACGTGAATTTCGTTGTAAGCAAATGCAACATTTTGACTTGGAACATTAAATAAACATACTGTCATTTTCTCATCTTTGTAAATAGTATAGAAATCTTTATTTACGATAAGAACTCCTTCAATATGTCCAATCAAGGTATTTGGATTGTAAGTTTGAATCTTCCATTTTCCAAATCCTCTATTTTGTGAATTATTATCAATAACTGCCATATCTCTCCTCCAGATATCTATATTATTATTTTACTTCACACTTATTTCCTACCTAGATGTATAATAAATTCAGGTAAATATATGTCAAAAAAGTCCCTTGCCAAAACAGTATGTAATTTTTGCGAACGACCAGCTAGTAAAGAAGTAATCACTGATATAGAAGTATTGAGTGAATTATTAACAGGCAAAAGTTTAAATATGCCTTTGTGTGCTTCTTGTTTTCAAAGTTATGTCACTGGAAATAAATTTGGACAAATGCAAGTTCACCAAAATATTCTTTCTATGATTATAAATGCAGATGAAAAAGCTAGTGTTTTATCTCTTAAGGAAAGAATTGCAGAAGTTGCTCCTATATCCAAAAGACATCTTTTTGGTTTGAATAATTATAGACTAAAGAATACTAGTCCACATGAATTATATCAAGCTCTAGAAAAAAGAGTTGTTGGACAAGATTTAGCTAAGAAAAGATTAAGTATTGCTGTATACGAACATATCAGAAATATCATCAATGAAGATGCTACAGAAAAACAAAATATTCTTTTTCTTGGTCCATCAGGAAGTGGAAAAACATTAATTGTAAACACTATTTCAAGTCACTTAGAAGTTCCATTTGTTTCAGGTGACGCAACATCTTTTTCTCCTACTGGTTTTCAAGGAAGTGATGCTGATAGTTGTATTACTGATTTGCTTATAAAATCTAATGGAGAAACATCTTTAGCTGAAAAGGGTGTTGTGTTTATAGATGAGATTGATAAGTTAGCTTCGTCTCACAATTCTGCTACAAGATTAGAGAGTTTTCATTATTCAACACAATCTACATTACTTAAACTTATTGAAGGCAAAAAAGTAAAGATTAATCCAAATGCTCTTGGAGAACAAACAACATTTCCTTACATTGTAGACACTTCAAGAATTCTATTTTGTTTTGGTGGAGCATTCAACCATTTAGAGAAAATTGTAGCTAAAAAATTAGGTTTATCTGAGGGTTCAATTGGTTTCCGTAAAGACAATAAATCAGAATATGAAAACCAAATTAAGAACTATGAGATTTACAATAATGCTTCCCACGATATTTTAGTAGAAAGCTTGATCGAATTTGGATTAGCAACTGAGTTTGTTGGAAGAATTCAATCCATAGTTCCTTTAGTTCCACTGACAAAAGAACAAATGCTTTACTGTTTGACAGATTTAGAAAACTCTCCAATAAAGAAAACTTTATTATTGTTTGCTGAATCAAATGTAGAAGTTGAGTTTGATGATAAGTACTTAGGCGCAGTTGTTGAAAAAGCTATCAAGTCAGGTACTGGAACAAGAGCTTTGAATTCAATTGTCAAGTCATCAATTTCTCAGGCATCATTTGATTTACTAGGTAAAGTAAACTCTGACAAAAAGCGAATTGTAATAACTGAAAAATGCGTTGCCAATCCTTACGAGTATCTAACATTGTAAAGGACTGCACCATATTGAGTTTGAATTATATATTATTATGACTGATCCACTCAAAGAAATAATTTCTCAAGCTGAAAAAATTATCAAAGAAAATAATAATGTTTATCAGTTTACCAAAGTTTCACAAACAGCTACGTCGTATTCAATTACAGCTACAAATACTGCTGGACAAAACAAGTCTTTCTTGACTGACAGAAATATGCATACTGCGTTTGATTGGGAAAGTAATTTTTATGGCAGAGGGTGGTCAAATGTCATAGTCTCAAGATCTACTTTAGAAGGACCTTTAAGTTTATCTAATATACCTAATGCTACCACTACAGCTGGAGATGCTGCATACTCCCAAAGAGCTGTATCAACATCTACATCAGGTCTTCCAATTTCCCTTATTCCTAGTTTAGGTAGACCAACATTTGTTGTACCAGGGTTGGGAGGTACTGTTTACACTCCAGCAAGTCACACCCCGACAGCTCCTTATGGAATAAATCAAGTTGACAACCAAATTCAGCAATATTTCATGGGTATGAGTAATGATGACAAGTTTGAAATGGGGTGGGAAGGTGGTGATTTTGTTGATTGGTGGGATGACAGAGCAGCAAGAGCTTCAGCACCAACCAGTGGAAGAACTTCTCCGGGAGGCAGTGTAGTATCACCAGAAATTACTAGTGCTTTCAATCAAAAAATTCCATCCGTGAATGATGCTATGTATCATGAATTTTTAGATTTAATTGATAAAAAAATGCAATCAGGCACAGGTACAACAGGAGTAATACTTCCTGACGAGAGATTGATTAGACAATATGAAAGCATCACTGGCAACCCAGTTTCAAACTTGTTTAGCTTAGGTAAAATGAGGACATTAGATTTTACAGATTATGATGTGGAAATAATGAATGCAGCATTAAGACGTTTAACTGAAGCTTTACAATTGCCACAAGATTATAGAACATTACGAGAAGCTGATGAAGCTGAAGAGTTACGTTCAAGACAACGAGCTGAAAGACACTTAAATATTCTAAATGACATAATTAGTCCTGCAGCTAATTTAGCTAAAGGATTAGAAAATTCAGTCTCTGATTCTGGATCAATGAGGAAATTTATATGAAAGAAGTAGTGGCCATGACACCTAGATTTTATGCTCAAATATTAAGTTTTGTGTCAGATCCTGAAAGAATGAGAGACTTTATAACTAATCCTGACAATTTGCAAATGATGGTAACCATGGGTTTAGGAACTTGGTCAGCTATAAAATCTATGCAAAGTCCTGATTATATGCCACAAGAAGTTGCTGGAATGCTTAATGCTCCTGGTTATGCTATCCCTGGATCTGGTCCAACAAATCTAGCTGAGGGAGGTTTTGACTTCGAAGGAGATGCTTATTCACCTTCTATGCCACCTAATAACCCTGCAGCTAGATTTAGATCGACTGCCCCACCAGCATTTTCTCCTGATGTTAATGCAAGTTCAAACAATAAAAGGATTGCTCAAATTCTTCAAAATGAATTGCGAGAAGACAATGATGTTCTTGCTCAAAAAGCAAACCCTGTAAAAGAAGAAATGTCTCCAGCTCCAATGCCAGCTTGGACATTTCAAGATTTACTAAATAGATTGCATTCTTATGAAAGATATAATCAAAACCTAAGTGATGGTGAAAAAGTACAAGGCTATAAAGCTATTTTGCTTGAATATGATAATTCATTGAGCGGTTTGAGAAAGTGGCTCAAAGATAATGGATTTCAAAAAACGCAACTGAACAATATTGTAAATGAAACAAGAACAAATAAATAGTATTTTATTATTAGCTAACTACTTAGATCACAAAGGTAAGTTTAAACTTGCTGATAAAGTAAGTTCTAGATTAGTTTTGTCACAGTTTTCCCCTACTCCAGCTCAATTGCCAACAACCAATATTGATCTACCAGAATCTTTAAGACCGTTCTTAAATCCAGATACATTCAAGGATAGTGTATTTGTCAACAAAAATATAATGAGACAAATAGACGCTCCTTATGCAAGTAATTTTGGACCAAACACACCGTTAGTATTCAATACTATTAGTCCAACACAATATGCAGAATTAGAAAGCACTGGAAAATTACAACAGATACTTGATATACAAAGTGCTCAAGGTGCAGCAGCACTAAGATATTTAGCATCAACTGGTGCTGATATTCAAGGATTGGGAGCATTGATAGGTCAATGGTCAAAAGCTCCTAATGTTAATAATAGAGTTATTGTTGAAAATGCCATAGCAACAACTGTTTCCCAAGCTGTTGTAGAGGCAATTTCTTCAGTTACCATATCAAGAAATAAATTCAATTTTAATGAATGGCAATTAAAATTAAACGAAATAACTGGTCAGATCAATAGATATCCTCCTTCATTAGCTGGTGCAATACAACAAGGAATTAGCTCAGGTCTTAGAAGACAAATGGTCAAGTTGTCTACTCAAGCTCCAGATGTATTAAGAAGATCTATATCTCCATCTAATCCTGACTGGATGTCATTTGCAACAACTCATGGATTAAATTCATATACTACTCAATTTGGATCAGGTCCAGTTCCACCAACTGTACCCAAACCTCCTACTAAACCAGGTGC
>Ga0078894_10000298_pt1 | contig 33459 bp, 28 predicted proteins | sample LauGreSu1BDMLBSD_2_FD_67506 | JGI IMG/M metagenome (GOLD analysis project Ga0078894, IMG submission 67506) | Freshwater lake microbial communities from Lake Michigan, USA - Su13.BD.MLB.SD (version 4) (version 4) | ecosystem: Environmental > Aquatic > Freshwater > Lake | place: Lake Michigan... | reverse complement strand
CTCTGTACTCTTCTAAAGACGTTCTTTTGATATAACCTAGGTGTGAAATAGTCACCACAACTTGCTCATTAGCTATAATATCCAGAATATCAACACCAGAAGTGGCCATAATATCAGTTTTTCTGGCATCGCCAAATTTTTCTTTCATCTCTATCAGCTCATCTTTGATAATCTGCATGCGAAGGTTGACATCCGAGAGAATTTCTTTTAGTTTGTTTATCAAATCCATCAATCGCTTGAACTCATCCTTCAGTTTATCAATTTCTAGACCTGTTAATGCTCCTAATCGCATATCAATAATTGCTTTAGACTGCAATTCTGATAGCGTAAATCTAGACTCCAAGTTTCGCTGTGCTTCTGACTGACTAGGTGATTTTTTGATTATTTCAATTACCTCATCTATATTATCTACGGCTATAATAAGACCTTCGACTATGTGCGCTCTCGCCTCAGCTTTTCGCAGTTCGAATTCAGTGCGACGTGTAATGACATCATGTCTAAAATCGATAAAATGATGAATCAATTGTTTTAGATTCAATAATTCTGGTCTACCATTTACCAAGGCTATATTATTGACACCGTATGAAGTCTGCAATTGAGACATCTGAAAAAGTCTATTCAATACTACATTGGTAATAGCGTCTCTTCTCAGTTCGATGACCAATCGCATACCATTTCGATCTGATTCATCTCGCACATCTGATATTCCCTCTATTCGACCTTCATTGACTAATTCAGAAATCTGAACATGCAATTTCGCTTTATTGACCTGATAAGGAATCTCAGTAATAATGATACTTTCGCGATTGTTCTCTACCTCTATTTCCGCTCTACCTCGCACCACAACTTTGCCTCTTCCTGTCTCAAATGCTTCTTTCACACCATCTATACCGTATATGACACCGCCAGTAGGGAAGTCTGGCGCTTTAATATGCTGCATCAATTCATCAATTGTTACATCATTATTTTCAATATATGCGATACAACCATCAATAGATTCACTAAGATTGTGTGGTAGCATATTGGTAGCCATACCTACAGCTATTCCACTAGATCCGTTCACCAATAGATTAGGAATCTTGGTCGGCATGACTTTAGGCTCATCAAGTGTATCGTCAAAGTTTTTCTGAAAATCGACGGTTTCTTTTTCTAAGTCATTGACGAATTCCATAGCTATCTTACTCATACGGGCTTCCGTATAACGCATAGCAGCTGGACTGTCCCCATCTACCGAACCAAAATTTCCCTGACCATCTACTAGCTTATACCGAAGACTCCAATCTTGCGCCATACGCACCATCGTATCATATACAGATGAGTCTCCATGTGGGTGAAATTTACCCATGACCTCTCCTACTATTCTAGCAGACTTTTTATATGCACTAGAGGCTGTGACGCCCAACTCATGCATACCGAAAATAACTCTTCTATGCACAGGTTTGAACCCATCTCTCACATCCGGAATAGCTCGAGCCACAATGACAGACATAGCATAATCTATGTAACTGTCTTTCATAGAATCACTAATATCTACATTAATAATTCCCTTCTTATCCTTATCATCAAATTCACTCATGTAATTCTATTTAATTCAATTTTAATCTAGCCAACAAATATACTAAATTTAGAACCTAATTTTAGTCTAATTATCCATATTTTGTGCACAATTGAGCATTTAGGTTTTATTAAGATTTTCCTAGTGAAATTGGTTTAATTTTACACATAAACTCCCATTTTCTTATACCAAAATGAATCTTAAAAATATAGCGCTTAAAGCGGTAGGTCAATATCTGAATCTACATGCTCATATTCGACCCAGACAGGCTGCCGCTATGGGATTAAATCTATTTTGTAGACCCTTTGCAAAAAAACTAAAACCACACCAAAAACAATATCTCAAAGAGGCTAAATTTTCTGAACTTGAATTCGCTCAAACTAAAATACAGGCCTATAAATGGGGGAATGGTCCTAAATCCGTCCTCCTTATTCATGGCTGGGCTAGCCATAGCTATCGGTGGAGAACGTATATCGATGCTTTAGTTAAGTTAAATTACACCGTATATGCCTTTGATGCTCCGGGTCATGGACTCAGTAATGGACACTACCTGACGCTGCCCAACTACAGTGAAGTTATAGAGCAGTTTACTTCACAAATCGGAGGAATAGACGCCATTTTAGGGCATTCTTTCGGAGGATACGCTATTCTATATTGGCTATATGCATTTAAGCCTAGCACAAATGCTAAAGCAGTTATCATGGCTGCACCAGGTGAAGTTTCCGACTTTATGGACCAAGGCATGAAACAGCTAAATCTTTCTCTGAAAATGCAACACCACCTTCATCTGGAATTCAAGCATCGCGCAGGTAAAACACCGCAAGACTTCTCCTCTTCCCTTTTAGCAATGGATTTAATTCAACCTGCCCTCATAGTGCATGACAGAAACGATCAAGATACCCAATACCAATATTCAGAGAAACTACATAGGGAATGGCAAGGTAGCAAATTGATGCTGACGAATGGACTAGGACATAGCCTGAAGTCAAATGAGGTCCTAAAGACAATTCTTGCCTTTTTAGCCTCCAATACAGACAAATGAAACATTTATATTCCAATTTACATCGTTATTTTCATTTCTATAAATATGAGGTTTTAGGCATAGCACTATTACAGCACCTCTTTATTGGTATATTTATTCACGATTTAAATCTCTATATTCGCTATATATGGCCATTGAATATGCTCATAGTAGGTTTAGCTAGTATAGGGATATTTATAGAGAAAGAATGGTGGAAAAGGCTTATTAAAAATGTGCTACTTTTGATACTCATAAGTATGCCTATCAGTCTATGGTTCCATATTGAGATAACCACTAGTTTTTTGATTTGGATCAACATTATTTACTTTTGCTTTTTCTCTATAATATTCTTCGAAATAATGAAATTTCTATTTCAACCGAACTATATCAATCTCGACCTTATCGTAGCTTCTATCTGTGGTTATTTGCTCTTAATAGAGTTATCCACTTTTGCCTTTCAATTATTCTTTTACCAATATCCCAATTGTTTTCTTGGAGTGCACAGTGTAAATCCTGTAGATACCTATACGAGTTTTATCTATTTCAGCAGTGTTACTATCACAGGTATAGGTTTTGGAGATATAAGCCCCACGATGCATTACACTAAATTACTGACCTCACTTTTTGGTATAGCAGGGCAATTATACTCAGTACTTCTAATAGGGATTTTGATTAGTAAATTTAGCAATAGAAAATGAAAAAAGCGGAAAAAGTCGTTTATATTTCGAATAAATTAGAAGAACTCTATCCAGAAACTCCAATCCCTCTTAATCATACAGATGATTATACCCTACTTATAGGCGTGTTGCTTTCTGCTCAATGCACGGATGAACGCGTAAATAAAACGACTCCCTTTCTTTTTGAAAAAGCTAAAACTCCGCATGCTATGATCAAACTTAGCGTGGATCAAATAGAAGAAATCATTAGACCTTGTGGACTATCCAAGGCCAAATCGAATGCCATACACAATCTATCTCATATCCTGATAGACAAGCATCAAGGGAAAGTACCTCAAAGCTTCGAAGATTTAGAATTTCTCCCAGGAGTAGGCCACAAAACAGCTAGTGTAGTCATGAGTCAAGCGTTTGGAATCGCTGCCTTTCCGGTAGATACCCATATCCATAGACTAGCTACACGCTGGAAACTAACGAATGGGAAATCGGTAGAACAGACAGAAAAGGACCTCAAACGACTCTTTCCAGAACATCTATGGAATAAACTCCATCTTCAAATCATCTTCTACGGCCGTGAATACTGCACCGCCAGAGGTCATAATATTGAACTCTGTCCTATTTGCAGTCAATTGGGGGTGAAGAAATAATGTTTTCCTTTCCACTTCATTGGCCTTGGATAAAAATAAAAACTCAACCTACCTCTGAATCTTCAGCTCATTCATCTTTCGATGATAGCTCGAGGCAATGGATTCGTGCTCGGCTAGAGAGCGGCTAAACAGATGATAGCCATTGAGGCTAGGATCCGCACAGTAGTATATGTAATCATGAGCTTCTGGCATCAAGACCTCATCGAGGGTACTGAGCTCTGGCATGCAGATAGGCCCTGGGGGTAATCCTATGATTTTATATGTATTGTAGGGGGAATTATACTGAGTATGATAATAATTGACCCTTTTGGCAGCGAAGTCTCGAGTGGCATATTTACAAGTGGCATCCACCTGGAGTGGCATATTGATTTTCATTCGATTGATCAGTACACCTGCTATCTTAGAGCGCTCATCTTTTCGGGTGTATTCTTTCTGCACTAGACTAGCCAAGATATAGACTTCGGCGGGCTGGAGATTAAGTTTTTGCGCTTTAGCCATTCGCTCTGCATTCCAGAATTTTTCCGTCTCCTTATTTATCTTAGTTAGCAGATCTTCAGGACTAATATTCCAGTAGAATTCATAGGTATTGGGTAGAAAAAGAGCCAAGGCATTCTCCTTAGAATAACCCCGCTGGCGCAGCTGAGTACTATCATAAATTACCCTAATAAAATCCAATGAGTCCATTCCTAATTTATCGGCTGCCTTCCCTGCCAGTTCTTCGACAAATGTAGCCGTAGAAATTGTCCAACGAATAGGGTCTTGCCTACCGAATTTAAGTTTCCGTAGAATATCGAAACTTGTCATTGATTTTTTAAGCCGATAATGCCCGGCAGGCACGGATTTCACTTCATAAATCAAATGAACCAAATCGAAAATATATGTATTTTCGATAACCGAATGCGCTCTCAAGCTATCTCTTACGGCATTTATCGTCGTGGGCTCTCTTAATTTTAAACTATACTCATTCGCTACATTTCCTTTGTAAAAAAACAAAAGAAAAAAAAAGACAGTAACCACGAATGTGAATATGCCAAGCTTCTTTATCATCTGGTTATTTGCAGCTTTTCCGTTTGTAAAATTTCGCCATCATCTACTAAACGAAGAATATACATGCCCGGATTTAGTGAAGATACGTCCAGTGTATTCGTCTCATGTAGAGACTTTTCTAGGACTAATTTGCCCATTAAATCATAGACTATGATTTCCATTGATTTAGATCTAGTTTCTAGCTGCAGTGTCAAGCTATTATCTGCTGGATTAGGATAGAGAATTAAGTTCTTTTTTCCTGCTGCAGCCTGCTGAGGTTTGACTCCTGCGGTAGAATATTTGCGCTGACCATCGAGTATGAGGCGCATCATAGGAGAACCTAATCTGCTCGGAGCTATATTAGATTTGGACCATATGTTATTTAACTCCACAAAAATATTTTCAAAGCCTTTGGTGCTATTTCGATCATAGCCTATTTGTAAATTCCGCTCATCGGATTGAATCCAACCTACATAGATCGTGTCCTGAACTTCTAGAGGCTGTTCGAGTCCGAAGGTCACAAAACTATTCATAGAATCAATATATTTAGGCTTCAGATTAGTAAGGGTCTTTAGTACTTCTTCTTTAGCACCATTCATACCGATAGTCTTCCATATCGTAAGGTTAAATAATAAACTAGAGACCGGTCCATTTATACTAGTAAATAAAATCTTGACAGCAGCTAGCGTATCTTTATTAGGAATGAAGAAGCGATAGGCCACTTTCTTCGTTCCTAACCCTTGCAGTCCATAAGCCCATTCTGCAGTTCCATCATCATAAGCCATTTCATTAAAGAAAAACTGGCGTGCAGAAGCTGTGTCATTGGTTACAAAACCATCGGACTGATCTAGGTAGATTTTGGTAGTTACATAAGTGCTATCCTCGATGAAAACAGGGAAACTTAAATCTGCATTAGACTCTAGCGGATGATAAACTAAAGGGGTGGCAGAAAAGGTCTTTCCAGTAGTATTATTGGCAAAAATCAAACCTGTATTCTCATTGATACAATTATACTTATAGGCATTAAATATAGGTGCAGGATAGATATTTCTATTGATTCCGAATATGGTGTCTTCTAGGTCTATACCTCCTCTATATTGCTGAGCAGGAAGTAGGGTAAATCGCTTGAGAATAGAGGGCAATTCATAGACGAAGTTAGCATCTCTCAAGCTAGTATCCTGAAAGGTTCTACCAGTGTCTAGTCGCACATAATCTATGTGCCAATGGTCATTATTCCCAGATATTGTGGCATAGTTTTTGAATCGAAACTGAAATTTATTATGAAAATAATTTGGGTCAGAAGCTACGATAGGGTCTGATATATGAATAGATGCAAAACGAAACGCGACAGAATCTAAAGATCTTTCATCATTTTTAGTTCCTTTGACTGTCCATACGGGAAACCACCTACCTCTATCGTCAAGGAATTCAACTAGGAGAGAGTCTTCTACATTAGGATTATCACCTAGTCCCTGTGGTTGATATAAAAAACTCAAATATGCTGAATCCGAACCATTATATGAAGCCATAAGTATAGGTGCAGATGTGAGGTAATCTGCTAAACCATAAGCATTCGTAGCCAATTTATTATAAGGTTCTCCATATTCATTAAGTCCATCTAATGTGGCGACGCCTTTACTAGGAGGCATATATGGCAGGTGCAAATTAAAATATGCATGTCTATCCGTCCATAAATAGCCTTTTAAAAAATAGTCTTTTATATAGGCAGAATAAATCAAGGTATCATAGATGAGACTATCGGATAGCAGCGCACCTGTTGCTGAAAATTTTCGTTTGATCGTAGGTGGGTAAATATTTTCCGAAACCAAGGTATTGCAATTCGGAGAATCGTTCAGCGAAAATAAAATAGGGCTAAGAGGTGTTGTCGTAATATAATCTGGCGGGAAGGCTGGATTGTAGGTATCTTCTGTAGAGGGAAGTTTAGAAAACCTATAATTACCCATTTTATAGTTTAGCAGACCAAGGCATTTTCCGATAACATAATACTGGTTTATTGGACTTGGTAGATTTTTATTCGCTGGACGCTGCTTATTAGTTGAGAACTCATCTACGAATGGAAGATCAATTTCTTCATAGGTGATAGTATAATTAACAGAATCTTCACTTCCTCTGGGTTTGAGATCTAATTTCTGTGCCGGCTTCGTTAGAAGTGGATTAAAGCTAAGAGGAGATAAAACTTCCTGAGCACCCATATTGGCATATAATGCTAAACATACTAAAGCAATAGAAATTCTCAAAATGATAAGAACAGTTAAGGTTTTTATTTCAAGTTTAATCTAGCTTTTAACGCAGAATCTTTCAAAATATTTTGAGGAATCTTAGTTCCTAAGAATATATCCATAGATTCCCCCATGTTTATTTTTTCATCGTTGAGGGCAGACGGATACTGTCGATAGACCACTGCAGTTACCGTATCTTTGACATCTTTATCAAAATAATAATTGGCAGTAATACCAGAACTAGCTAAGGCAGCCTGAACCTCTTCATATTTATTACCTATGACAAAAGGTGGAGTGACTACAATATTTGATAATCCATCCCCTAGCGTCAAATTAATTGTAGTTCCTTTCGGAATCAATGTGCCCGCTTTAATTTCTGTAATGCCTATCATCTGAGATAATACCGCATCTTTCTCCGTAGAAGGAATATATGATAAATTCCCGACGATGAGCCCTCTGGCCTCTATGTCTATTTTAGCAAATCGCAAGGAGCTGCGACCAACCAGACTGGGCATTTCTACCATAGGAGGTCGTTTAGACGATATGACAAGAAAAATAGTTCTTCCCGATTTAATTTCAAGTCCTGGTGCAGGCTGCACTTCTACTATTGTTCCATCATTTAAATCTCTTCGGTATACGGTATCCTTGATTTCATAATCTAGATTGGCATCATCTATTTTATCTTCTGCATTCTCTATCGTCATATTGACTATATTAGGAATGACAGAACTCTGTCCCCATTTTGTAATCTTCTTAAGACTAAAAAGAATGGCGATAGAGAACATGAGAAATATCCCGATGAACAAGAGCAGATTTAACCAAAAATAGCGATGAAAAAGAAAAGAGAAAAAACGCATTTATTATTGTTTTAATCGAGGATCCATGGCATCTGTAAGACCTTCTCCTAGAAGATTGAAAACTGTTACGGTCACGAAGATAGCAAAACCTGGTATGATAGCTAGCCACCATGCTTTAAAATATCCTCTAGCCGCTGACAGCATGCTGCCCCAGGTCACATCTTCTGGCCGCATACCTATACCTAGAAATGATAAACTAGACTCTAATAGGATAGCACTGGCTACGCCGAAAGCAATTGCTACTAGAACCGATGAGAGTGAATTGGGCAACGCATGCTTAAATATAGTTCTCAACTCACCATAACCCAATGATTGAGCTGCTTGAATAAATTCTAGGCTTCGTACTTTTAACAATTCTGCTCTTGTATATTTAGCAATACCCGTCCAGCTTGTAAATCCTATGATGACCATCACCATTAGAATATTGGGGCGACTCATAACAGCTACAATAGATAAAATAAGAAGCAAAGTAGGAATGGAAACTTTGACTTCTATTAATCTAGATACCATAATATCTACGGGCACATTGACTTTTTTGCCGAAAAATGGAATTCGTTTAAGTAAAACTGCTAGAACATTGAATAGAGCTAAAATACCAACCAATAAAAACAGACTAAATAGGAGCTGAACTAAAAATCCACCCATACCTTCTGCAAGTGATTTAGAAAGGTAATAACTGCGCACACTAAAGGCATAATACATCCCTAAAAACAACCCAAATAAACTCAGCCAGAATCTACCTCGGCTCATTTGCAATCCTTTATCGCCGAAATAACCAGCTAAAGCTCCGAAGAATATACCTATAAGAACAGAAATAGACATAGATATAATACCTACTAACATAGCTGTCCTGGTACCATGCACCATACCCGCTAAGACATCTCTACCTAAATTGTCTGTACCTAAATGATGTCTCCAGCCAGAACTCTCGACATCCTGATCATCTAATGGACTTTTATAATCTTTATTATTAAGATCTAAATTTTGGGGTGAATAAGGAATTGGTGTTCGCACCACAAAATCATACTTCACCTCATTCCAGTTCACATTCGCAAGCTCTTGCGGGTATTTAGCTATCCCTAATCCCACGCCATAACTTTTAAATATAGGGAAATAGCTATTTCCATTGATTCTACAAAAGACCGGCTTATCATTGGCTATAAAATCGGCCATGATTCCTATAAAGAATATGACATAAACCATACGCAATGACCATACGGCCAATCTATTTTTATTAAACTGTCTTTTGACAATTCCCCAATAACTCTGGTCTACTTTTTGAGGCGTCTTACTCATTTTTTATTCAATTTATTTTTCAAATGAAATTCTAGGATCTACCAAACTATACATAATATCTGCTACAAGATTTCCAATCAGAGTCAGAATAGCACCAAGCATCATGACGGTAAAAATCATAGGAAAATCTCGAGCAGTAAGTGCTTCTAGTGCCAATTTTCCCATACCTGGAATACTAAAGATGTATTCAATAACAAAACTACCTGCAATGAGCCCTGGAAAAATTCCAGAAAAAATGGTAATAATTGGAATCAAGGAGTTTCGAAAAGCGTGCTTCCACACAACTGTCTTTTCATCATTGCCTTTAGCTCTAGCGGTACGAATATAATCCTGACCCAGTGTATTGAGCATACCCGTGCGCATTTGTCTGGACACATAGGCGATACCTCCGTATACCAAACAGAAAATAGGTAAAACCAAATGATAAGCTCTAGTGCCTACTACTTCTATAAACGACATATCATCATCTACTTCTCCGAGACCATAAGTAGGAAATAAATTCAGACCATACTCATCGGTAGTAATAAATGTAACTAATAGAGTGGCTATCCAAAAACTAGGCAGTGAATACATTAGAAAGAGAAGAACCGTAGTGAATCGATCTGTTTTAGTACCCTTATTGGTTGCACTAAATACACCTACTGGTATAGAAATAGAGTAAAATATAATTAAACTCAAAATATTCATAAGCAAAGTCCAAGGGATAGCATCTTTGAGCTTACTAGCTATTGGACGGCTATCTAAATAAGATTGACCAAAATCACCTCGGAGAAATCCTTTGGTTTGTCCTGGTTCTGCCTCGCCGAAAAACCAAGGGGCATTGCCAAAAAGCCATCTATGGTATTGGTTATTTGTACCATACCAATTTAGAGAAGGAATATAATTTTGGAATACGCTCTTCTTTTCCTTCATTTCTTCATAAAGAGCCTGTAATTTCTGTGTTTTGATGTAGACATTATTTAAAAGCGGCTGACCTTCAGTATTCTTTAGTAATGATTTGATGTGATTATTGATATCAATATCTTCACTTGTCATATAGAGAAGTTGCACCTTCTGCTTGATCTCCTTCATATTCTCAAAGATGGTATTATCTACCACTACATCGAAAAGACTCAACTCTAGGTCTTTAATCTGACTGTGATAGGCTGAAATTTCCTTCCAATTTCCATACTGAGATGTCAAATCCGTTAAGGTTTCTTTATCAGCTTTTTTCACAAATTTATACATAGTATCCGGAAGAGCCGAAGAAGTAACTGCAAGATAAAAAGTAGGTAGATTTAATCCTAAATTCTCTGCCTTTTCATAATAGGCTTTTTCACTAGCCATTTTCTCCAGTGCTTGACCTGCATCTCCTCCGCTATCTCTATTTCCTAAAGCTAACTTCACGGGATCACCAGGGGTTATCTTACTGAGCCCAAAAGTGATTAAAGATATTATCAATAATGTGGGGATAAAATAAGCTATACGCTTGGCTACATATTTAAACATATACGATTATTGTGCTATTTTAAATTCATTTACTAAACATTCTTTCCCATCTTCACACTGGCCGAATATTCCAGAACAGACCGATTTTAAACTGCTGGTTAAATGGTCCATATTCATACTATTCATTTATTATAAATCAGATTAAGCTATGGCAAATTTATCATTTTATTTTAAAAGAGCCTGCATTTTGTAATTACTAGCCTATGTGCAAAAAAAATGCCACTGAATATCAGTGGCATTTTCAAAGTTGATTTAAAAAATCTATTTAATTGTCTTGAATTCATTATAGAGAACTCCTGGAGCTATCATAATATTTTCTATTTCAAATTTCTTGCTACTAGCTATTCTATTTGTTGGATTGAACAAGAAAATAACAGGAACTTCGTCGTGAACTCTCTGTTGTAACTGCTTATTCATTTCTTGTCTTTTTTCTAGATTCAATTCAGCACCGATATCTTCAATTAGTTTATCCGAAGCGGCGTCTCCCCAACCTACATTGTTACTACCTCCTGGGACTGCACTTGATGTATGCCACTGTTGTTTAGGATCTGACATTTTTGGACTTATTGTAAAGCCCATGTTATACATTTCAAATTGGTGTTTATCTAATTCTGCCACCATAATGGTCCATTCTTTTTCCACTATTTTCAGGTCTATACCCACTTTTTTAAACCCTTCTTGAATAATGAGTCCTTGATTTTTGGCAGTTTCATCTTTAGGAATTTTATATTCAACAACTAATTGAGTCTTTTTACCATTTAAGACTTTATCTCTGAAACCATCGCCATCCGTGTCTTTCCAGCCAGCTTCATCTAAAAGCTGAGCTGCTTTTTCAGGACTAAATTCGTATGCTTTTAAATTTTTATTATAATGAGGCTGAGTACTATGAGCAAAACTTTCCGTTTTGGTACTTTCCCCAAATGAAATAATTTCATTTATTTTATCGCGATCAACAGCATGAGCCATGGCTTTTCGGACACGCACATCTTGAAATTTTTCATTCCGAAGATTTATACCTAAGAAACTATAACCCAATCTTCCTATTCTTGAAAGATTGAATTTATCTTTAAATGTTTCATTTTTTTCCAATTCTTTAAAGTCTTTAGCTTTAATAGCTACATAATTATCAATAGATCCATCTTTCATTGCAGTCATTGCGGTATTATCATCATTAATGATTTTCACCTTTATCCTTTTTGGAAATGCCCAGAATGTTCTATCCTCTGCATGTGTATTACCCCACCAGCTATCTTTCTTCACTAAAACTAACTCTTGTCCTGTAGTCCAAGATTCTAATCTATATGGACCTGCACCAGCAATAAAGGCTGGATCGCGCTGAAACTTTTCACTATTGAAGTCCATTGCAAACTTATTTATGTCTGCATTTTCCCTTAATGCTGAACGTTTAGCATCGGTATTCATATCTTTTATTGCAAACTTGCGCATGATTTTCTCTGGATCGTAGTTATACTCAGGCATGACATAGCCACCAGCAAAATCTTCTATCATATAATATTTTTTATTCGCTATTACGCTAAATTTAAGTGGATTAGCAGAATCAACAACTATATCGGCCAACCAACTATAATATCCTCTCAACGGTTCGCAATTTACTTTGGGATTGAGAATACATTTTATGGTAAACACATAATCATTTGAGGTGATAGGCGTTCCATTGTCCCACTTGGCATCTTCACGTATTTCATAATCTAACTTTATTCCTCCTTTGTATTCACCTTCCTTTATCTCAGTTATTTTAGCATTTTCTTTGATAATATATGGTGTCAAACTGTAATCTGGCACAGGATTAGATCCATTCAGCGCTGCAAACATCAAATCAGCCACTTTCCTTGCATCATTAGTAGTTAATGTAATTGGATTTAGCTTATCAGGGTCTGCGGATATTCTTATATTTAATGTTCCGCCTCCTTTTGCTTTGCCTTTGCAGGATAGGAGAGCTGTAGACAAAATCACGATAGAAAACAACAAGCTATAGAGCGTTCTTTTATTCATTCTTTTAAAGTTAAATTTTAAACAAAGGACAAATTTAGTGGAATGCAATTTTATTTATTCATTTTTTTATTCTCAATAAGCTATTCTATAATTTACTACATACTATGTAAATTGTGAATAATCTTAGTGAATTAGCATATTAAAATTGCTTTACTTTGCGTTAAAGATATTATTTCTATACTTAAAATTATCTATGCGTTTTTCTTCCAAATTAATAGTAGGAATAGCATGTATACTGCTCTCCTATTATAGTTCCGCTCAGTCCAATTCTATACATAATGATGTATTTAGAAATTACCAGCAAGCCATTCAATTCACTCAAAATCAAGACTATAAGCAAGCATATCAGTTTTTTGAGCTCTTGAGCAATCTGCCGATACCTGAAAATCAAGTTGGTCAGTTGGCCTTTTTTAAGCAGGAAGCGACTTATTATAAAGCTTATCTCGTAGGCAAACTTCAACTACCTGAAGCTGAGCAGAATATACTTCAACTCTATGACAAAACACATGACTCTAGAAAAAGTCAACTGGCCTATCATTTAGCGGATTTTTATTTCAGCAAGGAAAGTTATGATCAAGCAGAAAAATGGTATGAAACCACAAGTGAAGAAGCACTCAATGAAGAATGGAAAGACGATTACTATTTTAAATCGGGTTATTCACTCATGGAAGGCAATAAAGAGGATAAGGCAATAAAGCTGTTGGAAAAAAATCTAGAACTCAAGCAATCTAAATATAAATCAGAGGCAGCTTATTATCTTGGTGTTATCTATTTTAATAAAAAGGATTATGCCAAGGCTGAAGGCTATTTACAATCTATAAAAAGTCAAGATCAAACCAAAGGAGCCAATTTCATCTTAGCACAAATACAATTTCTCAAGAAAAATTATCTCGAAGTCATCAAACTTCTCAAAAATGATAACACTGAAAGTCAAGGGAAAAATCAGTTAATGGGGAAAAGTCATTTTGAACTTAATAACTTTAAAGACGCTGAGATATACCTAGCTAGACATTTAGTTGAATCAAATAAAGTAAGTCCAGAGGATATGTATCAATTGGCTTTTTCTGAGTATAAAAATGGTAATTACTCAGTAGCAGTAGATCATTTTAAGGAGCTTCAACTCAGCAATAGCTTCGGACAATACGCAATGTATGCTCTCGCAGACTGCTATCTCAAAGCGAATAATAAACAAAATGCCCTGGCGGCCTTCCAGCAGGCTAGTCAGCAGAATCAAGACCCAATAATAACCGAAGAAAGTAAATTTCATGTAGGAAAGTTAAACTACGATCTTAAAAATTACAATCAATCGACAGATAACTTCTTTGATTTTACCACTAACTATCCCAATTCAAAACATGATAAAGAAGCCTGGGATTTATTGACACTCTCTCTTCTCAATACAAATAACTATCCTCAAGTGATAGGAATAATAGAAAAAAATCCAAAGATACAAGAAGGTAATGAGGTCTTATATCAGGAAGTATGCTTCACCCATGCAGTCAATGCCAATAACAATGGCGATACAACTTCGGCATTAAAATACTTAAAAAAGGCTATTTTGAATCCTTTTGATAAAGCGCTAGAAGCTGAATCAAGATACCTACGAGCCGAAATCTTTTACAAAGGAGGGCAACTAGAGGATGCTATAAAAGAATACAATGAAGTCTATCGAATTCTGATAAAAGAAAAAATACTTTTTGCCCAGAACGCCACTCTTTTTAATGTGCATTATGGTCTTGGGTATTGTGAGTATTCCAAGCGAGATTTTGATGCCGCATTGACTCAATTTATCAACTGCTCTAAAAACTATATATACTCTCAAAATGCTCCTATATCTAATACCATGCAGGATGTAGATCTACGGATAGCCGATATTTATTTTATGAATAAAAAATATGACGAGGCCTATAAGCAATATTCTAAAATATCCCTAAGAAGAGGCCAAGGCTATGATTATGCTACCCTTCAGAAAGCTAATATAGATGGGATAAAGAAAAATTTTAAAGATAAAATCACAACACTGAGCAAATTAATGCGGGAAGTTCCCAATTCTATCTATTTCAATGACGCTCAGTATCAGCTAGGTTTGGCCTATGAAGACGATCGAAATTTCGATATGGCTGTGCAGACATACTCTGATATTATCAATAAATCTAAATCACTGGAATATATACCGAAATCACTCATGCGTTTGGCGACTATATATTACAATAACCAAAATCTAAGTGAAGCTCTCAATAAATATACCACTATTGTCAAGTCTCATATTAACTCCCCTGAGGCCGACCCTGCACTAAAAGCTATCAAAGAAATATATATAAGCCAAGGGAAACCAGATGAATATTTGACATTTACCTCTTCCCTTCCTAATTCTAAACATCTAGGGGTTACCGAACAGGATAGCCTTCTTTTCGAATCTGGTGAAGAACTCTATGCCAATCAGAACTACGATAATGCTATTGTTATTTTAAATAAATATTTAGAAAAATTTCCGCAAGGTATTTTTAGTATTAAGGCGCACTATCTCAAAGCTGAGTGCTTTTCTGCTAAGAAAATGTATGCCGAAGCTATCGATGAATATGAAAATTTGACGAAAGAAAATAATCATCCATACTATGAAAGAGCTGTAGTGAAGACTGCCTATTTTCATTATAATAATAGTAAGGACTATAGTAAAGCGAAAACGCTCTACCAAAAACTGCAGGCTATCGCTTCCACTGTTCAAAACAAGCAGCTAGCCAAAATAGGTATTCTAAAATCTAGCTATCGATTGAAGAACCACCTCGAAGTCATTGAAATAGCCAAACTCATCGAAGGAGATGAGAACATAAGCCAAGATATAAAGTCTGAGGCGATATACTTTAAAGCCATCTCGCTCTACCATACACAAAACTACAAGACGGCTATTCCTATCCTAGAGACACTCAGTAAAGATAAAAGCAGCAGTAAGGGCGCAGAATGCACCTATTATTTAGCTTCTTCATATCATAATCTAAAAGACTATAAAAAATCAAATGAAATACTATTAAAATCTAAAGATGAATATGGTTCTTACGAGTCATGGGTCGTGCGGTACTTTATTCTAATAGGTTATAATCATCATAAACTAAAAGATGACTTTCAAGCAAAAGCAACATTGGAAAGTATTATAAATAACTATCAAGGCGATGAGGACATCCTCAAAGAAGCACGTGAGAGACTGGCAGAAATCAATGCCAGCATAAAATCACAATCTAAAGTCAAGTATAAATAATTCACTTCACCTTAAGAAATTTCCCCAATGCAAAAATTAGTTTCAACCTCGATATTCATTTTATTAATAGTAAAGCTCGCATCGCAGAACGAAGACAATATAGACCCTGTAGAGATTAAGATAGTCAAGGATTATAATGTCTTTATAGAAGAGGCTTCCAAAATTCATGAGCCTATTAGTTATTATCCGCAATTCAAGGACAAGACTACACAAAAGAAACTCAACTATTTACTTCCTGATAGAATAGAACAGTTTAAATTTGAACCTTCGGCTATAGAACCCATTGCTTATAAGCAACGCAATGTTTTCTTTAAAAATACCAATTTCGTTAGCATGGGATTTGGTAGTGCATTTAATCCCATCTTCGAATGGTCGCATCTAAATGAAAAGGCTAAAACGCCCAACCGTTTGCACGTATTCCACCATTCTGCATGGTTATCGCCAGATTCCTTTCAGAAATACAGTGAGACTAGAGGCGAGGCCGAAATCACTAAATCATTTAAGAACTGGATATTCAAACCTAGAATTCAAGCGCAACATAAATATTATAATTTTTATGGCAATATCGTAGAATCCGGTTTCCAAAAAGAATCCATCCGAAACTATTTTAATGGAGGTATAGTGGTTACAATGCAAAAAGAAAAATCTGAACTTAAATCACTTTCTGTTATTAACGTGGGAGAATTTAACTATGGAATGGATAATTTAGGCATACTAGATACTACTAAAAAAAATCATGAAGCCTATGGACTTCTGAAATCAGATTTGAGCTATAGACTTATGGAAAATATTCTAATAAAATTAAACACAGGTGTTCAATATTATAATTTAACGACCGATACTTTTTCTGACAAATGGCTCATTAATGCAATGCCCAACGCGGAGTTTCGCATGAAAGCGCTTAAACTCACTGGTGGATTAAATTTCACTCAAAGCTTGATCAACTCAAGACCTATATTTTATGTTTTTCCACATTTTATATCCGAGGTGCAGCTCGTACCCAATTATCTAAATTTCTATACTGTATGGAATAGAAACCTGGAATTAAACCGCCTCCAAAGCCATTTGGCGGTCAATCCATTTATCATATTCACCAATCAACTACTACCAAATACGCTCACTGAAAATAGAACAGCAGGTCTTAAAGGAGGATATAAAGGGATAAGTTATCAGGCTTTTTTCAATCAGAAAATAATGAAAAACACCTTGTTATTTCAAAATGATGCTGCAAATCCTAGATTTCTTCAAGCTGAAACAGAGCGCAATATGACAGTAAATAATATTTCGTTAGAATTGAGTTACATACGCGAAGAGAAATGGTCAGCTTTTATCAAAGGCGATTTATTTCTATACGAACTTGATAGAATAGGCGCATTACCAAATAATTTACCCGGCCAGCGTCTTACGCTAGGCTCTCATTTCAAGGCCAGTAAAAAGTTAAATATAAATTTTAATGCCTATGCTTTAGGGGGCGTCAAAACCTTAATTTCAGGGATAGAAGTTTCTAATACTTTATTATTTGACTTAAATATAGGTGGGGAGTACCATATTTCAAAAAACTTTTATATATTTGCCAATGGGAACAATATGCTAAACTCCAAAATTGCTCATCAAATAGGGTTTCCTAGTATAGGCATCAATGGTCAAGGCGGGCTCCGAATCACGTATTAGAATGTTAAAACAAAAAGAAGAATGGTTTTTAGTCAGATTTTAAAAAACGTATTAGATAAAAATCAAGCTGTATGGATCCCTACCATAGGTCTCCTAGGTTATGACAAAGCTACCTCTAAATTAGGTATAGATGTCTATGGATCAGGCTCGGATGCCGAGCTCATAAAGCTCATAACAGATATAAAGCAGGTGAGTGCCGGTGAAGCCAAAAGTATTTTAATTCAAGAGGTAGAGACCCTAAAATCAAAGCTCCAGAGTGAAGGTAAATTCACAATAGAAGGTACAGGTGACCTTTTATTTTCCAATGGGTCATACCAATTTGAAGCTAAGAAACCGCTCTTCCCTACTGACTTTTTCGGTGGTGGGCATTTCAATCCAGCAGCCTTTAAAGACAATGCTCCCAAGGAAGAACCCAATGTATTTGAAAACACCTTCATAAAAATAGATCCTCTGAAAAAAGAAGAACCAAAAATAGTACCCGTGCAAGAAACGCCGATAACACCTCCCAATATGGAAGAGCCGGTGATCATAGAGCCCACAAAACCATTGGAAGAATCACAGCCAAAAGATTTATTCGAAGCAGCCAAATTTTCAAGTCCAGAAATCGAAAAGCCAGAAATAAAAGAAACTGTCGAAAACATTATTGAACCTATAGCCGAAGAAGAGCAAGCCGAGGAAATTCAAGTGACCGAAGAAGAAGATTTCACAACGAGATTACTGAACGAAATCAGCCAAGAGGATGAGAATGAAGATGGAAATTTAGACGATATAGATGAAGATAATATAGAAGAAGAAATCATCGAGGAAACAAATATAATAGAGGCTCCGAAGAAAATCATCCTAGACGAACCTAGAAGGAATATAGGAAATTCACGATATGATGATGGTTTTTATGAATTTGATTTATCACAAGAACATGAGAAAAAAAATAATAAATGGCCACTAGTAGCTGGTTTAGTTATAGGAATAGTGGCTCTTGGTTTTATGATACCTTGGCTCATAGCTTCCTCTAAAGGAAATAAATATTTAGGACTTAATCCACTGTGGAATTCTCACAAAGAAGATGGAGAGAAGGTAGAGCCTAAGTTAGCTGTAAAAATAGACAGTGCGACTGCAGACAGCTTAAACCTTATAGCTTTATCTGCCTTGACTGATAGTCTGAGAAACGATTCACTGAAAAAAATATCTACCCCTGCGCCTACCCCATTAGCGCAGGCTTCACCAATAAAGGCTGCTGCCACAGCGCCTGCTGCCTCTTCCAAAACACCGAGTACTCAGTCTACTCAAGCAAACACCAAAAATACAACAACACCCAAAACACCTAATTCTACTGACCCAGTTAGTAAGAAATCAGTCGCTGTTGCTACTGAAAAAACGAAAAAATCGGACATGGTAACAAGTGAAAAGGAAGCAGCCTCTATTTCTGAACCAAAATTGACACAGAAAAAAGAAAAAGACACCAGCGCTAAACTAGCCAAAGCTAAAGTAGTAAAAGTAAACATCATAGGAAAACCTTATGCTACCGCTAATTATACCAAGGGAAATCACTATCTATCTTTTGGAAAGTTTAAAATAGCGTCTGCCGCCGTTAAACTTAAAACGGACATGAAGAAACGCGCAGGTATTGAAACAGATGTAATCCTAGTCGATGGCTCTTACCGGGTGGTCGTGCCATTTCTTTCTAAGGAAAAAGCGGAAGAAGCATCTAAAGATTATCTGAGTACCACCTTGTTTGAATAATAGTGACATATTAGATTACTAGATTCATTTTCTTAGGTAGAATATAGCTTCTTTCTTTTGTTTCTTTAAACCTCATTCAAGATAACTTAAAATTTAAAACTTATAATTCAATACTATAATAATGAGTATAGCATATGTATTTCCAGGGCAGGGAGCCCAATTTGTAGGTATGGGAAATGAAATTTTTGATAAATATCCTGACGCTTCTTTTTATTTTCAAAAAGCTAATAATATCCTTGGCTTCGATATAGAGCGCATCATGAAAGAAGGGACTATAGAAGAATTGACGCGCACGGAGGTGACCCAGCCAGCTATCTTCATACATAGCGTCCTAATGGCAAAGTCTCTTCAAGATTTTCAACCCGCGATGGTCGCTGGCCACAGTTTAGGTGAATTTTCAGCATTGGTAGCTGCGGGAGGTTTATGCTTTGAGGATGGATTGAAACTAGTATCTATTCGTGCGAATGCCATGCAGAAAGCATGCGATTTACAGCCTTCCACAATGGCTGCAGTTTTAGGTCTAGATGATAGTATTGTAGATACTATATGTAAATCTATCACGGATGAAATCGTGGTAGCTGCTAACTATAATTGTCCAGGACAATTAGTTATATCGGGCTCTCCCAGAGGGATAGAACTAGCTAGCGAAAAACTGAAAGAGGCTGGCGCTAAGCGTGTGCTGCCGCTCAAAGTCGGAGGGGCTTTTCATTCACCTTTTATGGCACCTGCCAAAGAAGAATTGGCTCAAGCCATTATGGAAACGAATTTCTCCAATCCAATATGTCCTATATATCAGAACTATACAAGTCATGCTTCGCAGAATGCAGATGTGATTAAACAGAATCTCATAGATCAATTGACAGGATCCGTGCAGTGGACGAAGAGTGTCTTTAATATGATTCAAGATGGTGCTCTAACCTTCTATGAGATAGGCCCAGGTAATGCCTTGACAGGTATGATAAAAAAGATTAATGCGGAGGTCGTAGCTGAGAAAAAAGCATAACCTATGTTCAGTCAAGAACTAACAGCTATTCAGGATAGATTAGCAAATTTCTCTCCTAGATCAAAAGTCTGGATTTATTATAGCGGAAAACCGTTTGCACCGCATGAGAATGTGATTCAAGAACAAGTCACTGCCTACACTGAAAACTGGACTTCGCATGGATCTAAAGTTACCGCAGCTGGATTCGTTTTGAGTAATCACATCATCTTATTAGTAGCGGATACAAATCTAGGTGAGGTCAGCGGCTGCTCTACGGATAGCTCTATTCGGTTTATGACTAATCTGGGTAAAGAGTATGAATTAGATTTTTTTGATAGAAATCTCGTCTTGGTGCTTATAAAAGGTATTATTCAAGTCACCAATATCCATAACTTAAAAAACTATCCTGCTGATGCGCTTGTATTTAATCCATTCTTCTATGATTTACAGGAATGGAGGAGTCATTTTACGCAGAGTTTGACAGCGTCTAAGTATAAAAGGTTCATTTAGGTTGATCACATGCAATCAACTTAATAAACCTCTGGCGATGTTGGAGGGATGCGTTCTCTATAAGGTATATTTTTTATATTTTGTTAGCGTTATCTACCAACAAATACCTTGTAATTCAAAAATAATTAGATTGGTTTAGCGAATTACCTTACGAACTGATTTTAATCCAAAAACTAGACTCTATTCATCATAATCCTGTAAAACATGGAAAATGTCAATTTTCAAAAAATAATAAACATACAAACTACCGATTCAATACTAATTCTTAGATAGATTTTAATTTTCTATATCACTGTAATGATTCAATGCGAAGACGCTTGGATTGTTGGTGAATAAATCAACAAACTACAACAAAAAGTAATTGGCATGAAAACACTTTTGAGTATGAAGAACCTGCTATACAATTATTGCGACTAAACGAAAAAGAAAAGCAAATTTATACGGCTGATTATATTTTTATTACGTGGAGTAACCAAAAAGTAAATGATAAAATAAAAAACAAGATTCTTAAACAAATTAAATAATTCGACATATATCTAACAGGCTTCTAAAAGAGTGTGGTGTCAAAATAAATTGCAGATGGCTATCGAAAGATTGTAATTTTGTCCAAATTAAATTTATTAAAGCTCCTCCTTCAGAAGGCTTCATGGCGTTAGCAGTATTTGTCGCAGACCTCTCAACTAAAGCATAGAAATTAAAATATTAATTGATTTAAAAGATTAATCTAGAAATTAAAAATAGTAATTATGACAACTCAAATTGAAAGAATAAAAAGGACAATTGAACCCTTAAGGCAAGAGATTATTAATCATAAAGTTTATTCAGCCATTAAAGATATAGACGACTTGAAAGTATTTATGCAATTCCATATTTATGCTGTTTGGGACTTCATGTCTTTATTGAAAACGCTGCAAGGCAATTTGACTTGCACATCTGTGCCTTGGTTTCCTAAAGGAACCGCAGACACAAGATATCTTATTAATGAAATTGTAGTGGGTGAAGAATCGGATGTGGACCCAAATGGTATTAGGAAAAGTCATTTTGAATTGTATTTGGACGCTATGAAACAATGTGGAGCAGATACTTCTAAAATTGAAGCGTTTACGGATGTATTAAAAAATACTGGCGACTTTAACACCGCTTATTTGTCTTCAGAAACTCCAAAGGAAGCAAAAGATTTTGTAGACTTTACATTCAAAGTTATTGAAAGCGGGAAAGACTATTTACAATCTGCTATTTTCACTTTTGGACGTGAAGATCTAATACCAGGTATGTTTATCTCAATAATAAATGAAATGCACAAGAACTTTCCTGACGATATTTCAATTTTTAAATACTATATAGAAAGACATATTGAAATTGATGGCGACCATCATAGCCATCTTGCTATACAAATGACTTCCAATTTATGCAGAAACAACGAACTATATTGGGAAGAAGCAGAAGAAGCAGTTATAAATTCATTAAAACAAAGAATTGAATTGTGGAACGGTGTATATCGACAATTGACAGAACGAACAACTATTGCTAACAGCACTTTGTAGAAGACTCAGATGAAAGAAAAGGCGGATTTACCTTTATCCTTTACCAATCCCAAAGCCTCTCCCACTAAAAAGATACTTCCTGTAACTAGTATCGTTTTATGCTCTTTTGATTCTAATGCGAATTCAAGTGCAGAGGGAAGATCTTCACAAGAAAAGATTGGAGGTTTGCAGTATTTAGTGAATAAAGGCGTTAGCTCTGCTGCAGGCATGGCTCGCGGAATATCAGCCTGACTCAACACATAGTCTAGGTCTTTTGGCAAGAGAGAGATCACTGTATTGACGTCTTTGTCCCGCACACAACCAAATACGACTAAGGTATCTTTTAAGTTTTCGGCACGAATCGCTTTTTTTAATTCTTCTATCCCAGCCTCATTATGCGCAGATTCTAGAATAATATTTTTATCATTTATTATTAGTTTAGTCCAGCGACCCAGAAAGCCCGTATTCTCTGTGCGGCATTCTATCCCTTTTACAATATTTTCATTGATGATGGCGCGATTAGACACTGATTGATACAATATATAAGCTAATATTGAAGTTTTTATATTTTTAATTTGGTAGGGTGGGAAGGCTGTTTTTTTATCTAACTTTACGACAATATCTTTGAAAATAAATTCTATTTCATCCGCCATTTTCACTTGGACTTCATCACTTGCATACAGCGGTTTCACATTGCATTGGTTAGCTTTAGATGCAAATATAGAATCATAGCTAGCATTCGATTCACCGATAATGCATGGAATCGACTCTTTCATAATACCCGCCTTTTCGCTCGCTATTTCCGCTATGGTATTGCCGAGCATGTTCATATGATCAAAACTCACATTGGTGATAACGGTTAATTCTGGTAGAATGACATTGGTACTATCCAATCGTCCCCCCAGTCCTACTTCTATGATGGCTAAATCGACTTTCTCTCTGGCAAAATACTCAAACGCCATAACCACAGTCAACTCGAAGAAGGAAGGCTGAATTTTTTCAATTATGGGTTTTGATTTCTCTACAAATTCTATAACGCAATCTTCGGGAATCATTTCTGAACCTATTTTTATCCGCTCTCTAAAATCTATCAAGTGAGGAGAAGTGTAGATGCCTACTTTCATTCCAGCTTCAATAAACATAGAGGCTAGATAGTTGGTGGTACTTCCCTTGCCATTGGTGCCACCAATATGAATTGATTTAAACTTATGCTGAGGATGATCAAAAAACTCACAAAGCGTCAGTGTATTGGTTAGATTTTTTTTATATGCTGCCGATCCTACGCGCGAAAACATGGGAAGCTGCGCGTATAGAAAATCAAGCGTATCTTGATAGGTCATAGACTAGATAAAAGTAGAAAGTTTAAAGTAGAAGGTTGTGTGGTCAATTTACTAATGCAATGTAACGTCAGAAATGAGAAATTTAATCCCTTATTTCAAAAGTAAAAACTAATTTTCCCCAGTCTGAATCTTTATCATCGCTCGGAGAAAATTTAGCTTTTTTGGCGGATTGAATGCACTTATTGACCAATTCCGTATCGGTAATACTAGAACCCATCGCTACAAATTCGCTTTTCTTTACCGAGCCATCCGCATTTACATTGACTGAGATGATAATTTTGCCCGTTTTATTTGATTTATCTACAATAGGTGGTATCGATTTTAAATTTCTACCTACCAATCCACTTCCTATTCTACCTCTTCCCTCTCCTTCAGAACCTAGACCGGTATTCTTCCCAAGATAATTATCCGATTTGCTACCCGACGGATCACCCATATTACCGTCTCCTGCAGTATTTCCTTGGCTACCAGTTCCGCTGCCATTTCCCTTGAATCCTTTAAACAAGGAGTTATCATCTACCTTATTCTTCTCAACAGGCGTATTCACTGGGTTATTATTGGGAATAGGAACTATTTTTTCGCGTTTCTTAGGGGGAGACTTCAATATGTTATCTACAATCACTACTCTTTGTGATTTAGTTTCGGTGATGGCATCTATTTTTTCTGTCTCTTCGTAATCCTGTACGATCACTTTTTCCTTTATATCTTGAGTCAAGGGCGGATTCCCTGGCGAAGGAATCGCTATTTTGTTCATTGGATTATTCTTATCTGGTTCATCCTCACCCAGCCCGGTCTCTGTATATCCAAAATCTACCAATAAACCATCGCCCTCGTCTAATTCTACTGGACTAGATAATTTCCAGAAAAAAAACAAAATAGCTAAAAGAAATAGATATAGTAACGCTGCTAGTTTGGGATAGACCCTTCTATTCCTTTCGTATACATCTATTCTATTGGTTCCTATTGTTAAAGCCATTGCCTTGGTGTAATTCTATATAATTAGATTAAGTGTTTATTTAGCTGGTGCTGTCGCTAATACCATTTTAATTTTCAATTCATTGCCTATCTGCATGATGTTAACCAAATCTTGTACAGATAGGGATTGATCTAGTCTTAAAACTATAGTAGGATTCTCCTTTCCGGTCATCAAGCTTGAAAGTTTAGACTTGAGGTCTTCAATATTGACTTGCTGTTTATTTACAAATATGACTTTATCCTTATCTACAGAAAGTATGATAGGCTGCTTAGCCATGCTAGAATTTGATTTCGAATTCGGGAGAGATAATCGAATCACATTAGGATTGACCAAAGTGGAAACAATTAAGAAAAATAACATCAGGAAAAACATGATGTCATTTAATGATTCTGTGCTCACCTCAGCACCTTCTTTATGTCTTCGTCTATATCTGGACATATTTATTATTTACCAGGTGTGGAGATAGTTTCAATCAATTGGGCGGCTCCTTTCTCTAGCTCATAAACATTTCCTTTAATCTTTTTGGAGATGATAAAGTAAAAATAATAAGCCAATATACCTAGGGTCAAACCAAGGGCTGAGGTAATCATTTTTACATACAAGCCTCCTGAAATAGACTCAATATTGTAATCGCCGGTGGTATTGATGGTATAGAATATTTGGATAACTCCAGCTATAGTACCTATAAAACCAAGCATTGGAGCCAATTTAGATACCAAACTCAAAGTCTCTTCTCCTTTCTCCATCTGAAATGCCTCTAAGTCTATAGCTTTCTCCATGGATAGCTCCACGTCCTTCAGAGGCAATCCGATGCGTGTAATACCTTTGTATATCACTCTAGAAAGTGGAGAGTTGGTTCTAAGACATAAATCCTTAGCACCTGTTAAATTTCCTAAAGAAATAGACTCATTCACCTTATCTAATAAATTGTAATCTTCTTTTCTTACCTTTAAGGCACTCAAGCGCTCTACGAAAACGTAGATAGCCACGCCACCTAATAAAAAAATCAATCCTGAGACAAACTGCCCCATAGGACCCATTTTGAGGAAGATATCGAATAAATTTTGCTCTTGTTCGCTCATATTTATGGTTTTTTAAATATATAATTAGCAAATTTAAGGTGAACCGTAATCTATCCTTTCAAAAGATATAAACACCTATTCTATAAACTAAACACAATTGGTTTTATTGCAATTAGAATAAGAAAATACATAGAATTTAGATTAATTTATTTATCTTTGCATTCCTAAAATATAATAGTTCTTTTTTTAGTATGGAAAGGAGGAGAAATTTTGACATACATTTTCTAGGTTTAAAAAATGCCGTACACCATTTTGAATATGAAATAGGTGACTCATTTTTTAAATTGTATGAAAAATCTCTAATCTCGAAGGCCAATCTGCTCGTAAAGTTAAATTTAGACAAGAAAGATTCTTTCTTTATCTTGAATTTTCAAGTGGATGGTATGGTGAATTTGCCCTGTGATAGATGCAATGAGTTATTTGATTATGAATTGATAACCGATTTTGAAATCATAGTAAAATTTGAAGAGATAGAAGATGGAATCTTAGATGAAGCAGATGTAGTGTATATATCTAGAAATGAGACCTCTATTAATATAGCGGATTTGATTTATGATTACATTCTCATCAATATTCCTATGCAGGTATTTCACCCCAATGATGCGAATGGAAACAATGCATGTAATCCTCAAATACTAGAAAAACTAAAAATAGCACCGAAAGAAGAAGAAGAAATAGATCCGAGATGGTCAAATCTGAATAAATTAAAATCAAAATAATAAAATTAAAAACTACCGTATATGCCAAATCCAAAGAAAAAAATATCGACCACAAGAAGAGATAAGAGAAGAACCCATTACAAAGCAGTAGCTCCTACATTATCTATTTGCTCGGCTACAGGTGAAACTCACCTGAGACACAGAGCATACTACGTTGATGGTGCGCTATACTACAAAGGTAAAATGGTGATCGAAGCGAACGCTTAATTATCTTTATCATAATAAAAAATAGAGACCATCTTTTGATGGTCTTTTTTTTTGCAAGTGCTATCAAATTATTCACAGGTGCACAGCATAAGCACAAGATATAAACGATAGAGATATACTTGTTAAGAAGTGGCCATTTTAATTGTCTTAGGGTTAGTTTTAGCTTATGTAACACATCATAATTCTATATTTTTTTATTCTTCGATACCATAGGCGCCCAAGGAGTTGGGGGTAGAGGGCTTCGCCCTCTGAAGCACTGTCTTTTTCGTATTTCTAGTAGGTTAATATACTAAAGCTAATGGTCTATTAATAACTCAAAAATGATATAACTTATTGAAGTGCAAAGAATGGGAATAGATTATCTTTGAATACATAAAAAATTAACCTATGGTCACTATTGATAATTATCTTGACAGTCATTACATTCACCGCAGCAATTGGCTGAGAGCTGCTGTACTTGGAGCTAATGATGGCATTATATCCATATCTAGTATAGCAATAGGTATAGCTGCCGCTAGTATGACCAGAGAACCCGTAATACTGGCTACTGTAGCAGGTCTAGTGGCCGGAGCATTATCTATGGCTGCTGGCGAATACGTATCTGTAAGTTCACAGACAGATACGGAAAAATCAGATATAGCAAGGGAAGCATTAGAACTAGAAGAAATGCCCGAAGAAGAATTGCAAATATTAGCGGAGATATATGAAAAAAGAGGACTGAGGAAGGAAACGGCTCATCAAGTAGCCCTAGAGTTGACAGAAAAAGATGCACTGGCTGCGCATGTAAGAGATGAGCTAGGCATCAATGAAATCAGCCAATCTAATCCAATACAGGCAGCGCTGGCTTCAGGTGCATCATTTTGTATTGGGGGTATACTACCACTAGTCACCATATTGCTCACTCCACTAGATTATATGGAATATACACTCTATGGCACATCTATCCTCTTCCTCATTGTCCTTGGAGTGATATCTGCGCGTATTGGAGGATCTAGTATAATGAAAGCTATACTCCGCATTACAATATGGGGAAGCCTAGCGATGGGATTGACTGCCCTTGTTGGCTATTTATTCGGAGTCAAGGTTTAAGCTAATTTTTTGCTAAGGCTAACATTTTCACCTTATCTAGTAAAGCGGCAAAATCAAGACTTAAATTTTGATTGATAATTCCAAGAGACGAATCAAAATTCTCTTTAAATTTAGGCAGACAAAATTGACCTATAATTTCCGCTCCATGGATAGGAAATCTTTGCAAGGCGGCATCCATAACCCCTTGTCCACCCCTAGGACCCGCAGCGGCAGATAATAGAACCAATTTTTTATTTTCAAACATCTTTAACTTGTATCTAGATAACCAATCAAAAAGGTTTTTAAATACTGCAGTGTAGGTGCCGTTGTGCTCAGATAATGAAATAACAATAATGTCGGCATGATTTAATTTTTCGCAGAATTGTCCTACCAAATCTGGAATACCTTCTTCTTTCTCACGATCGACAGAATAAAGTGGAAGCTCGTAATCATTGAGGTCTAATAATTCAGTGTCTAAATCTTTTAAAATTGAAATAGCAAATTCTGCGAATTGCTTATTGATAGATTGTTTACTGCTGCTCGCGGCAAAGGCTAATAACTTCATTTATTTTACTGGTTTATAATTTATTAAAGACCCATAGGAACTTCCATGAGCAAAATTTCTGAATGATCTGCAGTAGACTGAATATCTATAGAACTTATATCCCATATACCTAGTCCGTCTCTAGTTTCTAATTGCTGTCCATTGATATTAAATTGACCACTTATTATGAATGCGTACACGCCATTGGTTTTATCTTTTAATTTATATTCCACCATTTTATCACGATCAAAATGACCTAGATGAAACCATGCATTCTGATGAATCCAAACACCTGCATCCTCTGGGTTTGGGGATAAAATTTGTTGCAATGCATTCTGCCTATCTTCTTTCTTTAAGGTCAATTGGTCATAGCGAGGAGTCACATCTTTTTTTGAAGGAAAGACCCATATCTGTAAAAATTTTCCTTTTTTATCTGTATGATGATTATACTCGCTGTGCGTGATTCCCTTACCAGCGCTCATCACTTGGATATCACCTGTTTGGATGACCGCCTTATTTCCCATACTATCTTTATGCTCTATAGCTCCTTCGAGAGGTATACTTATAATCTCCATATTGTCATGCGGATGAGTACCGAAACCAGTGCCGCCATCGATAATATCATCGTTTAACACTCTCAATGTGCCGAAGTGCATACGCTCCGGATTATAATAATTAGCGAAACTGAAGGTATGGTGGGAATCGAGCCAACCATGACTCGCATGACCTCTTGTATTGGCTTTATGTAATACTGAATTTTCCATATGGTTTGAGTTTGTATTGGGTAAGTGATTAAATCCTATAATTTCTAATTCTTTGAGTTCATCTATATTATTATGAACCACATTTCCGATAAGCCCTGTGGCTGAAAAAATAGCAGAACCCAAAAATCCTTTACGTATAAATTCTTTTCTATCCATGGTTAATATAATTTTATACAAATTTATGCTCTTCCTACTGAAAAAGCATTGAACTATGTCAACAAATTGACTTAACTAATTTTTATCTGCTCTGATGCGACTTAGAAATTCGGCGGTAATCCCGAGATAAGAGGCTATAAGATGCTGGGGCACGCGCTGCATGACATCAGGATATTTCTCTATAAATGCCTGATATCTCTCCTTACCACTATGTGCTATATTGGCGAGAAGTCTTTGCTGATAATTGACTAAATGATTCTGCAGCATAAGCCGATACATTCGTTCAAGCTTAGGAATCGATTGAAGTAATTCTTCCTTATCTTTATGACTCAGACATAGCAGTTCCATTTCTTCTATCGTTTCGATACACATCTTTGATGGGGCATGTCTATGAAAACTCTCAATATCACTCAACCACCAGCTTTCTGAGGCAAAGGATAAAATCACCTTAGATCCGTTTTCGTGTATAAAATAGGAAATGCCAATACCCTTGAGAACAAAGGCTTCAAAATCACAGATCTCCCCTATGCTCAATAAATGTGTTTTTTTAGGAACTCGTTTATGCTCCATTTTCGAGAGAATAAGATCGAGCTCTTCAGATGAGAAATCATTACTGTGAGCAAGGTATTCTCTAAATATCAAAAACGATTTATCCATTGGCCAATCCCCTTTTATAAGCTTCTAAGGCCCTAGTCCTCGCAAAGCTATGCTCCACCATAGGCGGTGTCATAAGATCTTCTGGTGTCAACCAATTTTCTATATACTTAGATTCGTGATCAAATTTTCGAGTCTGCTCTGCGGGATTGAAAATTCTAAAATAAGGTGCCGCATCACAGCCTGTACCAGCTGCCCACTGCCAGTTTCCATTATTGGCAGAGAGATCATAGTCTAGCAGCTTAGAGGCAAAATAAGCCTCTCCCCAGCGCCAATCTATTAATAAATGCTTGGTCAGAAAACTGGCTACCACCATTCGCACACGATTATGCATAAATCCAGTCTCATTCAGTTCTCGCATTCCCGCATCTACTATAGGATAGCCCGTGCGTCCTTGACACCATAGATCGAATTCTGCTTCATTATTTCGCCAGGATATTGACTCATATTGAGATTTGAAACAGCGAGTAACCACATGTGGGAAATGAAATAAAATTTGCATGAAAAATTCTCGCCATATCAGTTCATTGAGCCAGGTTTCATTGGAAGCTAATGCCAGCTGAGCAAGCCTGCGTGGACTGACGGTTCCGAATCGAAGATGAACTCCCATGCGCGTAGTTCCGGAAGGCAGAGCAGGGAAATTTCGGCTAGCATCATAGGTATTTATTATCGGCTGAATGCGAGCCAAATCATAATCCACATCTACAGCAGTAGCTTCGAAACCAAGTGAGTCTATAGCAGGAAACTCCGAAGAAAAACAAAATAAATTTTCTAATAAATCTTCACTAGCATAGCGCGGGCAAGTCTGGGCGGCCCATTTAGCTTTCCACACTCTAGAGTATGGAGTAAAAACTGTATAAGGCAAGCCATCTGCCTTGGTTACCTCTGATTTCTCAAAAACAACTTGATCTTTAAATGTATGAAAGGAAATAGTTTTAGAAACTAAAAACTCATTCACTTCGCTGTCGCGTTTTATGGCGTAGGGCTCATAGTCGTGATTGGTATATACTTCTTTGATAGTATATTCCTGAGCGAGGTATTTTAGTACGTCGATAGGTCTACCATGTAAAATTTTGAGTCCAGAATTAAACTGGTTAAAATGATCATGTAGTTTTTTACAGTTTTCGTATATAAACTGGAGGCGTTTATCTTTTTTATCTTCTAACTTATCTAGTATATCTGTATCAAAAATAAAAATAGGGAGGACAGGTATACCTGCCGATAAGGCTCTAAATAGTCCATGATTATCTTCCCAGCGGAGGTCTCGGCGAAACCAAAAAATAACAACTTCTTGCATAATATAAATCTAATTATTTATTCCCAAAATCAGAATATAATAAATACCGTTTTCTGATTTTTTTAAACTTCTCCAAGTCCTTAGACCACGACGCTCTAATATCTTGCTCGGATTTTCCATTGATTATTTGCCAGCGGAGGGTGCTATTTCCTGCCAGATTATCAAAAAAGAAACTAGGTAGAAAGAAATTCTTCTTTTCATCTAGATAGAATTTATAAGCTTGAAGCACGAAGCCAATATCGAATTTACTTTCCGTTTCATAATTATGTAGTTTTTGACCATAGCACAATTGATTAACTAGAAATGGCGCCGTAGCTCCTTTTCGAGGAATGGGCGTAAAAGTATCCTTCAAAAATTTAGCATCGAGGCGAGGAGAACCGAAAAGTTCGAATGGGGTCTCTGTGCCTCTGCCCACAGAAATATCTGTACCTTCAAATAAACAGAGCGACGGATACAAACGAATAGCTTGATCAGTCTTTAAATTTGGCGATGGCGGTATTTTTACATGGACCTTTGATGTGTGGCTATAGTTCAGACATTTTACAATGTCTATCTTTGGATAGGATTTCATTTGAAGCCATTTTTCACCGACTAGCATCTGAGCATATTCGCCTATAGTCATACCATAGACCACAGGTATAGGCTGCATACCTACGAAGCTTTTATGCTTAGCCTCCAAAACGGGCCCATCTACATAGTGCCCATTAGGATTGGGTCTATCGAGAATCAGTACGGGGATATTAGCCTCTCCGCAGGCTTCTAGAATATACTGTAAGGTAGAGATATAGGTATAGAAGCGGACACCCACATCCTGAATATCAAAAATAACAAGGTCTATCCCCTTTAAATCCTGGCTTGAAGGCTTGAAATTTTTTCCATAGAGCGATTTTATAGCTATACCCGTTTTCTGATCGACTTCTGATTTTAAATAGGCTCCAGCATCCGCCTCGCCTCTGAAACCATGCTCAGGTGCAAATATTTTGTCTATACGAATTTTCTTTGTCAATAAATAATCAATCAAATGAAGATCGCCCACGACACTCGTATGATTGCAGGCGACAGCTATATTCTTAGACTTCAATTTAGATAGATAGACATCTCCCCTCTCGGCTCCAGGTATGATTTCCTGCGCCCAGCAGCTGAAATAAACGATGTAAAAGAGGGTAAAAAAAGAAAGTCGCATACTTGGAAAGAGTTTACCTTTGTGTGGTTATGAATTGGAGTGTAAAGTTAGCGAAAAGTTTAAGAAAAGATAAAACTCTTCAGCGACACTATTTTATTCAGGTTATTTGCCAACTGGCTATAGCGCTCTGTATCTGCACGGTGCTCATTTCTTCTTTTCTCATTCGAGGTTTTGAAAAAACGATCGAAGATAAAATATTTAATTTCTGGTCCCATATTCGGATTTCAAACCTCGGAAATTCTGTGAATCCCATAGGTGAATCTCCTGTGCGGATAGATACGAAAAGTATAGATCCCAAAAACATAGTTAAAATAACCCCTGTAATAAATAAAGGAGCTCTGCTGAAGCATGAAGAAAATATAGAAGGTATTGTACTGCGAGGTATAGATATAGGAGCTAAGCAGGCTTTTGACTATACTCGCCCTCAACAGCTATCTTACCTTAAAGAATTGGAGGTTCCTCTAATATTATCGAACCGCACCATGGATAAACTCAATCTCCATCTAGGAGATCCGTTATTGATCAATATTATAGATAGCACGCCCAAGTCGCTGCGCGCCAAGGTAGTCAATACCTATTCTACCAATATAGAAGAATTTGACGAACAAATAGCTTTGACTGATATCAAGGTCATTCAGAAAATAAATCGCTGGGATAGCTCAGAATATAGCTGGGTAGAGGTCCAGGCTCGAACGAAGGACGATATTACAGTCTTGGCAGAAAGGCTCTATACCCAATTACCCGACGTGGCAGTAGATACTATCTATAGCATCTATCCTCAACTATTCGACTGGCTAGCCCTAATGAAAAAAAATGAACTCATCATATTCATCGTTATGCTCATAGTAGCTATAGTCAATATCATGAGTACTATCAGTATCTTCGTGATAGAAAAGACCAAACTCATAGGCATGCTCAAAGTCTTAGGAGCTAAAAATAAATCGCTCTATGATATGATGTACTATCAGGTAGC
>Ga0078894_10000297_pt1 | contig 33465 bp, 25 predicted proteins | sample LauGreSu1BDMLBSD_2_FD_67506 | JGI IMG/M metagenome (GOLD analysis project Ga0078894, IMG submission 67506) | Freshwater lake microbial communities from Lake Michigan, USA - Su13.BD.MLB.SD (version 4) (version 4) | ecosystem: Environmental > Aquatic > Freshwater > Lake | place: Lake Michigan... | reverse complement strand
CCCATATTCACATTGCCGTTTCTGATGGATTTCACTTCTCCGCCCCAAAGGACCATCCCCGCTTCATAACGCTGCTCGATGTGAAAATTGAAACCCGCTTTCCGGTTCAATACATCAACACGCTTTCTATTGTCTTTCACTGCCATACTTCCACCTCAAAGGTAGTGAAATTAAAAGTTTAGGCCCGAATCTGTTCGATCAAACGCTGGACCTTTTCTTTTTTTAGGATTTTTTGACCCTGTGTCCCCTCCGCAACCAATCGATCAGAAACCATCACTTCAAAAGAGCAATTCACCGTATTGCCTTCCAATTCCATTAAGGTGGCCCTAATTTCGACCTCATCTCCCAACAATGCGGGTGATTTATGTGTAATATTTAAAAATGTGCCTATGCCTTCTTCGTCGTCCTCCTTCATCTCCAGCACAAACTGTCTACAAGCCCATTCAACATCCCTGCCCAAGGCAAAAGTGCTATAAAAAGGATGCACATTTCCTGTTTCAAACGTAGCGAGATCTGCATTAGTCACAGTTTTATTGACGATGCGAATTTCACCCACGCTGCAGGAAAGTTTCATGGTGTTTGAGTTAGGAGTTTGCGGCAGTTTCTGTCAGCAACTCGGCGACAGTAATTTCCATGTGCGATGCATCGTACGTCGCTTCGCCATTGATAACCACCACCACTTGGGGCGATTCATGATGCACATCAAAGGTATCAGCGATCGCAGCCGAAACGTCTCTGTGGGCAATCAAATCCAAGTAATAGAAATCGGCTTGAGAAAAAAACGCATCGTCCAATTTCATCAGACGATTCAACGCCATCGTACTAATAGAACAGCGGGTACTGTGTTTAAACAGCACTTGCGGCCTTTCAGCAGACTTTAAAACGATTCCGGGGAGTTCCCCAATCGCTTTCAATTCTTGCCAATTGGGATTCATGTTATTTTCTAACGGAAGTGGATTTCATTCCTACTTCAGGACAACGGTCCTGCTTGCGTGATCCACAACTGGTAAAAACTACACCCAACAATAGGGCAATTGCGATTAGATTTGCTGCTTTCTTCATGATTGTTAACGAATACAAAATAAATCCATTTCCTCCGGACTTTTCGCATCGAATAGACGAACTGTACGAGAATAAGGACAATCAATTAAATAAATCCAATAAAAAGGCCCAAAAACGCGGTCCCGAACATCCCTTAATACTCTCAACCCGGAATTTATTACCCAAGATTCAAGGAAAGCTTCCGATGCATTTTCAGGCTCGATGTGCTGTCACACAAAAGGGTTTTGAGCAATGTACATCTGAAATCATCGCGCGGTGGAAGGCACAAAATTTTCCAGCAAAAACATTATTGTCGTTGACGGGCGGGCTGGGAATCGACGATTGGGCTTGGTCGAATAGTGGCAGCACCGTCTTAAGCCTCGACCCCGATGAATCACTAAACGAGGTGGTCCGATACAATTGGGCAAGGCTGGGAATCGCGGCAACACGACTGGAATCGACAGCCGAAATGTGGTTAGCTACCAATCCAGATATGCGTTTTGACATGGTTTATGTTGATCCTGACCGCAGGCCTCAGGGCACAAGAAAATCGTTTCAGGCGGAGGATTATTTGCCCAATGTATTTGATTTGATAAAAGTCCATGGTGCTGTTGGCAAATTGTGGCTTATCAAACTAAGTCCGATGACCGACCCCAATTGGATTTTCAATCATTTTGAGTACCATACGGAAATCATGTCGATTGGTTACAAGAACGAAGCCAAGGAAATTTTGGTTTTGGTGGATCCAAGCAAGGACAGATCTTCCTTGCCGATGATTGATTGTATTGAGATTACATCCGAGGTGACTAATGAAAAAGTTACTGATTCAAAAGTGGAGGCGATTGGAGGGATAGACCACGAAAAGGCATCCAATCAAAAAATTACGGGACTTCGATTTTCGGAGTTAAACATGGAATCGTTGTCGGTTCATCCAGGTCCGTTGATTTGGGAGCCATCGCCCGCCATTTTTGCATCCTCCCTCCACACTTCAATCTCGCAGCGCTTTAAACTCCTAGCTGCCACGCCCAACCCCGGCTTCTTCCACGCCCAGCGGGAGATTCCAGCGGCCTTCGGCCGCTGCCTCCTCGTTCACCACGAATTCCACGGAAGCTTACGAAAAATAGCACAAAACATAAAGGACCTCAAGATCTCCCAACTCAATATCACCCCCCGATCCTGTGGCATCCCAACCACAGAAATCACCAAAAACCTAAAAACCAAAGACGGCGGACCGCTCACCCTCTTCATTACCAAAAAACAAAATGAATTTCACGCCTGGCTAGGCGAAATACAGAAATTCTAAAAAAAATCGTGTAAATTATTTCCCGTTAACCCGAGAAGTATACTCCTCCAACGCCGCCAACATGCTAGGAATACCCGGCGCTGGCGCAGCAATATCCAAAATCAAATTGTGTTCAGCAATCGCCTGCTGTGTGCTGCTTCCAAACCCCGCAATCCGCGTAGTGTTCTGCACAAAATCAGGAAAGTTATCGTACAAACTCTTGATATCGGCAGGTGAGAAAAATACCAAAATATCGTAAAACACATCCGCCAAATCACTCAAATCACTACTCACCGTATTGTAAATAATGCACTCCGTGAAATTGTATCCCAACTGCGCAAAATGTCCGGGAATACTAGGCTTTCGTATATCGCTACAAGGAAATAAAAACTTCTCGGTGCTGTGATTTTTATTGAATAACGTCAAAAAATCCGCCTCCGTCCCCTTGCCAAAAAACATCTTCCTCTTTCTAGGTACGATGTACTTCTGCACGTAATTCGAAACCCCCTCGTTGATAGAAAAATACTTGGTATCCGCTGGCATCTCGATCTTCATCTCCGTTGCCAAAGAGAAAAAATAATCTACCGCATTGCGAGAATTAAAAATGATTGCCGTAAAATCCAAAAAGTTGATTTTCTGCTTGCGGATATCACGCGGTGCCATCGGCTCGATGTGAATAAACGACCTAAAATCGATTTTCAACTTGTACTTCTTCACGAAGTCTTCGTACACATTCTTCCCAGCCTCCGGTTGTGGCTGAGTAATCAATATGCTCTTGACTTTGGTTTCGCGTTCTGCTGAGGACATAGTTAAATTCTGGATATGCTAGCAAACAAGACCGTATACGGAAGTATTTCTAGGGTGCAAAAATACAAAAATGCAAGGAAATTCAATTGCCTATCTTGAAACAAGCCCACAAACGACAATATTGAGCGTATCACAATCCATAAAACGAGCATAAACGACACCCATTCTGCCAAGGGTGCGCCATCAAACTTATACCCATTATAATATGTCACCAAAAACAAGGGGAAGAAAATCAACGCGAGCACAAAGTTGACATTGTACTGCCTTTGGATCAACCGTCTCATCATTGATTCCATGTGCACACTCGATGCAAATAAAAACTGAATCGCTTGCAACCCCATCACACCACCCAAAACGGCCAAGTAAAACAAAATAAACACCCAAAAGTTGTTTAGCTGTAAATACCCACCATAAATCATATACAACATTGCACCAGCTGAAAAAACAGCCTGTGACAACACAAAAACCACCCCTGCACCCCCACTATACTGCGTCACCGTTCGATCGTTTACTAACTCATTAAAATAATAACCATTGAAAATGCCCTTGATTCGCAATTCAAACTGCTTGGGATATGCCGCCCTGAAATACATGATCACCACCAACAAAATCATCCCCAAACCGAAAAACCAAAACTTCCCCTGTCCGTGACGATAAAAAACTTGATTGTTGTAAGGATCAAAAGGGTCGCGGTAATTGTATTTCACCTTCCGGCCATAATCTATTCGCGATATCTGGGCCGATACACTATCTAATTCCCCGCCCTTTAGCGAATCTAAAAAACGGACTCCGTTCGTAAACTTCACCATCGACAATGAATCCGGTCGCGCTCCCAATGAATCCGGTTCAAATACAAATCCATTGACGCGCATGGGCTCTGACTGACCCATCAACGATGCCGATAGACCCAAAATTATCGCCAACAATATCGTCATCCGCCATGCGAGACAAACCTGTTGAAAGAATTTTATTGAGCGAGCCATCGAACTGCAAAAATAACAGATTCATAGGGCATGTTCACGACCCAATTATTGAATCAAAAAAAAGACTGACCTTTGCACCCATGGCAGGCCTTTATATACATATCCCCTTTTGCAGAAAAGCCTGTCATTACTGCAACTTCCACTTCAGTACCCAACTCAAAAACATTCAACCGCTGGTGGATGCAATTTGTAAAGAAATCGACAATGAAGCACCAAAATTCAATAATGAACTCAGCACTTTGTATTTTGGTGGCGGCAGCCCATCGATACTAAGCCATAGCCAAATTTCCCAAATATTCGAGGCCGTTTCAACCCATTTTGATATCTCCCAAATCCAAGAAATTACGCTAGAGGCCAATCCCGAGGACATGATTCAAGAAACGATGGAGCAATGGAAATCGTTGGGAATAAATCGATTGAGCGTGGGCATTCAGAGTCTAAACGACGATGAGCTGGAGTGGATGAATCGATCACATACCGCAAAACAAGCCATTCAATCGCTCCAAACGGCGAGAGAAATCGGATTTACCAACTTCAGCATCGACCTAATCTACGGCTCAGAGAAAAAATCTCTGTCGCAGTGGCAGCAAGAACTCGATTGGGTGAATTCCATTGGGGTAAACCACCTCAGCTGCTATGCCCTCACCATCGAAGAAAACACCCCATTTGGCAAATGGTCGAAATCAAACAAACTCAATACCCCTCCCGATGAACACGCCGAAGAGCAATTTTTGTATTTATCGCAGTGGGCATCGCAGAATAACTGGGAACATTACGAAATCAGCAACCTCAGCAAAGTCGGCCACCAAGCAATACATAACAGCAACTACTGGGCGGGCAAACCCTATTTAGGCATTGGTCCCAGCGCCCATTCCTACCATGGCAAATCAAGGCGTTGGAACATCAGCAATAACGCGATGTATATCAGCGGAATCCGAAACGGAACGCCCACTTTTACAGAAGAAATCCTGTCCACAGTAGATGTCGTAAATGAGTTATTACTCACCCAACTCCGACTCACCAAAGGGGTCAACATTCAACAAATCAATCTTTTATACCCCGGTTTCGAAGAATTAAAACGACCTATCATCGAAAAATTAATTGGCAATTTTCAAATCGCTGAGCAGAACGGACATTGGTCAATACCAAGCGCTGCAAGATTTCTAGCCGATGCGATTACCGTAGAATTGATGCTCGACGAAAACTAACATTCCTCAGAAAATCCAAATTCTGATTAAAATCATACTTTCGCCCTACTTTCTATTGTAATTTTGCAGTAACAATTTAGGTTATGATTCGCAAAACAAACAACAACATTCTGGTGCCAACCGATTTCTCGGATGTGGCTGAAAACGCATTAAGTCATGCTGTTACCGTTGCCAAAGCCTATGGCAATGAAATCACCCTCCTCTACATTTTAGAAGAAGGCATATTGGGCGGACTTTTTTCAGGCAGTCAATCCGATGTGATGCGCGATGCAATTCAGGCCAAATTAGAAACCAAAGCGAAAGACATCGCTGCGAAAAACAACTTGAAGGTGCATTCACTGGTTGATAAGGGCAAAGTATACAAAACGATTGCGGGGATTGCCAACAGTAACAATTACGATTCTATCATCATGGGTAGCAATGGCGCAAGCGGTTTGGATCAGATTGTTGGATCAAACGCATCAAGAACCATTCAGTACGCTGAAGTTCCCGTTGTTGTGGTGAAGCAAAACTCAACCAAAGACAGCGGATACAAAAAAATTGTGATGCCTATCGATTTGTCGATCGAAAGCCGTCAAAAAGTAGAATGGGCCATTCACTTGGGTAAAAAATTCAATTCTGAGGTACACGTTGTTTACACAAAATCTTCAGACGAATATCTACAGAGAAAAATCGCAGCAAACATCAACTTGGTGAATCATCAGCTGAAAGATAGTGGTTTGAAATTCGAGGTATTTGCGATGGAAGACGGCATGCTTGACAACTTCGCCAACGAAATTTTGAACTATAGCAACACCGTAAAAGCCGATTTGATTTTGGTAATGACGCACACGGAAAAGGGCATTTCAGAATTGATTATTGGAACATTGACCCAGCAGTTGGTGAATCGCAGTGAAAGCATTCCTGTAATGTGTATCCACCCGCACGAGACTGGATTCAATTACAACTATTAAAAATCCCAAATTACACCTATCGAAGGCTGTAAGAATCCGCTTGAATTCACCAAATATTCCCCCTTGTACGATGCCACCGGTGCCGATGGATCCGAAATCAAATTGCCCGCCGCATCCTGCGCAGCAATCAACGTTTGAGGACCCAAATAGGCATTATTCAATGCATTTTGAATATCCATATACAAGTTCAACGACGCCTTCTTGAAATACCAAACCTTGTCAACACGAATATCCAACTGAGAGAAATTCGCCAACCTACCCGAATTTAAGGATCCATAATTCGGCAATGCGGTCCCTCTGACATCCCAGTTCGTTTTCACCAAACTACGAGAAACATCGTCTGGAGTATAAGGACGACCTGTTGCAAAACGCAACTTCGCTCCCACTTCCCAATTACGCTTTAGTTTGATACCTCCCACCATACTTACCGTATGACGGCTATCCCAAGCGCTGCGAACCGACTTACCGTTTTTATCATCGAACTGACTCCAACTAAGTGTGTAAGAGAGGATGCCATATAATCCGGAACGACTTCTACGTTGAAGCAAAAACTCCATCCCATAAGCCTTTCCTTTGCCCACTGAACTAATCGGCTCGTTGCCCAAAACTGCGAAATCGGTCCCCAAATTCCCCAGGGAAATGCTATCGCGCAAAGCAAACGGATAATTTGAATAATTCTTATAGAAACCCTCCCAAGTAATTTTGGTATCCTTCACTTTGTTATACTGCAAGCCCGCCGCAACCATGCGATTTCGCATGTATTTCACACGATTCAAGTTATCGAAACTACCCTGAGCATTCCTGTATCCCAAAACTGTGTAGCTCGGCAACTGTGAAAACTGACCCATATTGGCATTGAAGAATAAACCCGAAATCGCGGTTGGCAAACTCGCACTCACGCTTATCGTAGGCTGATTCAAAGGATTACCCATCGACTTATTAAAACTATTTCCATCCAATCGGCCCGCGAAACTCAAAGTCCCTGTCCCCATCACATTGCGGTAGCCACGAACAAATCCACTGTATTTGAACAACTCCAAAAGACTATTAAATTGAACGTCTTTCACCGTACCCGCAGTACCTGGAGCGCCTGGAATTAAAATCTTTGCGTTATTGTCGACCCCATATTGGATAAACTCTGTTCCGCCGCCAACCAACAATTTCCAACGACCCAAATTGCGAGAATTTTCGATGCGAAGCTTGTTCTCTTCCTCAGTGCTCGCATAAGTGAAAATGCGATTCGATTCTGAACTCTCATCGTTGTTCTTGTATTTGAACGATGTGTTGCTGAGCATATTACGACTCAAAAAAGTCTGTGTCTTGCTTTTCGATCCAAAGTGGGTGTAAACCGTTCCAAACGTGTAGTTCCACTGCTTGTATACCGGCAAATAATTCAATATGAATTTATTGGACTTGAGCTTCACGCTGTCCGTAATGTTGTCGTTCACTTTCAAATTCAACTTAAAGAAATCCACTGCGCCCACCATCAAAAACGTAATATCGTCTTTCTCATTCAACTTCACCTTCACTTTCGCCTGGTAGTCAATAAAGTTTGGCAAAAATGGCAGCCCCAAAACAGAGAACAACCCTTGCAAATAACTCTGACGGGCAGAAAAGATATAGGTCGTCTTTTTACTTAAAGGCCCATCGGCAGTAAAACCGACATCGCTGCTACCCAAGGTAAAACGATATTTGGCCTTGTTCGCATTGCCATCCATCTGACGAAAATCCAAAACGCTACTCAAACCATTGGCATAATTCACAGGAAATGCTCCCGTGTAAAAATTCACTTCTTTGATAAAATTCACATTCAACATCCCAACCGGTCCGCCAGTACTTCCTTGCGTTTGAAAGTGGTTGATAATTGGAATCTCTATCCCATCGAGGTAAAACTTGTTCTCTGATGGCGAACCACCACGAATCACCACATCATTTCTAAAACCTGGAATGCTAATCACACCCGGCAAACTCTGAATGATTTTACTAATATCTCTGTTTCCCCCGGGGTTTCTCTCAATTTCACGAATACTCAATTTCTGCGATGATACTGGGCTCTCTGCCTCCCTGCGCTGCAAATTGGTCTTGCGAATATTGACTTCGCCGATGCCTTGCGACAACGACTGCATCTCAATTACAACCTCCGGAGATTTATCGTACGTAAACAGCATCTCAGAAGAAGATTCACTTTCATACCCATCCAACTGGGCTGTCACCGTGTGAAAACCTGGCTCCAAACCCTGAATTACAAAACTACCATCGGCCGCGGTTAGCACTTTATCGGTAGACTTATCTACAGTCACGTTCACGTTGGACAAGGGCTTACGACTGGACAAATCCATAACCCGACCTTTAATTACAACTTGGGCATGCAATACATCCGCTACCACTAAACTCAAAAAGATAAACAAAACTCTCATGAAAAATTAAACAAAATAACAAGGAAAGGGTTTTGAGATCGATAAAAATACCCAAAAAATGTACTTTCAAACCCCAAAAACCATCCCGCGCATCATGGCTCTTTATAAAATGTGCATGAAATGTCGGCCATTTCGTCATAATTACTGCTTGGCAAGATTTTCGCTAACCCAAATAAACCTTAAATTCGCACACTTATCATGTTTGGAAATATCTTAAAATCGTTCTCAAAAATGCTCGGCGGAACCTCTGCCGAAAAAGCATTAAAGGAAATAGATCCAATTGTGGATCAAATCAATGTGTTTTTTGCCGAATACAAATCGTTGAGCAACGACCAATTGCGGGGCAAAACGGATGAATTTGTTGGAAGGATCAATGAGCATTTGTTGGAAATCGACACGGAAATCACTGATTTAAAAACGCAACTTTCTACGGCCGAAGAATCGGATGTTGAGCTGCGCGACGAAATCTTTGGCAACCTAGACGCCATCGAAAAACGCAGAGACGCCGCCTTAGAAGAAATTTTGGTCGATATCCTGCCGGAAGCCTTCGCAACTGTAAAGGAAACTGCCCGACGATTTACCGAGAATGATGTCCTCGTGGCGAAAGCAAATGACCTCGACAGAGAATTGGCTTCAAAACATGCGCACATCACCATCGAGAACGACCAAGTAAGTTATAAAAACGAATGGACGGCCGCTGGCGGGAAAATCCGTTGGAATATGATCCACTACGATGTTCAGTTGATTGGTGGTATCGCTCTGCATCGCGGAAAAATTTCTGAGATGGCAACGGGGGAAGGAAAAACGCTGGTGAGTACGCTACCTGCCTACCTTAACGCCCTAGGAAAACGCGGTGTTCACATGGTTACCGTAAACGATTACTTGGCCCGTCGTGATAGCGAATGGAATGCGCCTTTATTCAACTTCTTGGGACTGAGCGTGGATTGCCTGGAATACCACAGACCCAATAGCAATGAGCGTCGCCTCGCATACTTGGCCGACATTACCTACGGAACGAACAACGAATTTGGTTTTGATTATCTGCGCGACAATATGGCACATACGCCAGAGGAGCAGGTTCAACGAAAGCATCACTATGCGATGATCGACGAAGCGGATAGCGTTTTGATTGACGATGCAAGAACGCCGTTGATTATCTCTGGACCTACACCCAAAGGCGATATCCAACAGTTTGAAGCCCTTAAACCCCGCATCGAAAAATTGGTTGAAGCCCAAAAACGTTTTGTCAACTCTGCTTTGGTTGAAGCCAAAAAATTGATCGCGGCAGGAAACAACGGACACAAAGAAGGAGAAGGTGGACTTGCGTTATTGCGTGCCCACAGAGGTTTACCAAAGAACAAAGCCATCATCAAATTACTGGGTGAAAGCGGCGTAAGAGGAACCCTCACAAAAACAGAAAATTACTACATGCAGGATCAGCAAAAGGAAATGCCCTTGGCCGATTCACCGCTGTATTTTACCATCGATGAAAAATCAAACAGTGTCGATTTAACAGAAAAAGGACTCGAATTGATCACCCAAGGCGAGGAAGATGCGAACTTCTTCGTTCTACCCGATGTAGGTTCTGCAATGGCAGACATCGAAAAAAGCGCCTCATCAGACAAAGAGAAATTGGCGTTAAAAGACACCTTGATGCAAGAGTTTGCTGAGAAAAGCGAGCGCATTCACTCGGTGCAACAGCTATTAAAAGCCTATACCCTATTTGAACGCGATGTTGAATATATCTTGGCCGACAGTAAAGTAAAAATTGTTGATGAGCAAACAGGTCGTGTAATGGAAGGTCGCCGTTATTCAGACGGACTCCACCAAGCCATCGAGGCCAAGGAAAATGTTCGCGTAGAAGCTGCCACCCAAACCTATGCTACCATTACCCTGCAGAACTATTTCAGGATGTATCACAAATTGGCGGGTATGACGGGTACGGCAGAGACGGAAGCCCAGGAATTGTGGGATATCTACAAATTGGGTGTGATGGTAATTCCTACCAACAGAAATATTTCACGGATGGATCAAGAGGATTTGGTTTATAAATCCAAGCGTGCCAAGTACAATGCGGTGATTGAAGAGGTTGTTGCGTTGAGCAGCGCGGGCCGTCCGGTTCTTGTGGGTACTACATCGGTGGAAGTGAGCGAATTGTTGAGCCGTATGCTACGATTGCGCGGTATCAAACACAACGTTTTGAATGCCAAGCAGCACCAAAATGAGGCGGGTATTGTTGCAGAAGCCGGACTCAAAGGCGCCGTTACCATTGCTACCAACATGGCTGGTCGTGGAACAGATATTAAAATCGATGATGAAGTGAAATCATTGGGCGGTTTGGCGATTATTGGTACCGAACGTCATGATAGTCGTCGCGTTGACAGGCAGTTAAGAGGTCGCGCAGGACGTCAAGGAGATCCGGGAACATCTCGTTTCTACGTAAGTTTGGAAGACGATTTGATGCGGATTTTTGGATCAGAAAGAGTGAGCAAATTGATGGATCGATTTGGTTATGGCGAAGACGATGTGATCGAAAATAGCATGATGACGCAGACCATCGAACGGAACCAAAAGCGAATGGAGCAGAACAATTTTGGTGTTCGTAAGCGTTTGTTGGAGTACGACGATGTGATGAATAAGCAGCGAACGAACATCTACAGAATGCGTAGCAGTGCATTGTTTGGTGAGCGTTTGAGCATCGATTTGAGAAACATGCTTTACAACTGGTGTAACGAAACGGTGACCCAATTCAAAGATTCAGGTGATTACCAAGAATTAGAAATGGAGGTAATACGCACTTTGGCTATGGATTTGCCGTTTGATGAGGACACTTTCCAAAGTACAAGAGATCCTGAAGTATTGGCCGAAATGTTGTTCGATAACCTGACACAGCGATATCACGACAAAACAGAGTCGATGCGTACCCAGGCGCTACCAGTTTTCAGAAACATTCGCACGGAACAAGGCGAGCGCATCGAAAACATCGTAGTTCCAATGACCGACGGCGTGCACAACTACCAACTCACCGTGAACATGCAAAAAGCGCTAGATACGGAGTGTAGAGCGATGATTCACGAGTTGGAAAAGAGCACCACTTTAGAAATTCTAGACGATGAGTGGAAAGAGCATTTGCGTGAATTGGACGAATTGAAACAAAGTTCTCACAACGCCCAGTATGAGCAAAAAGATCCTTTGTTGATTTATAAGATTGAGAGTTTTGAACTGTTTGGCAAGATGTTGCAACGCATCAATACGCAAGTATTGGGAATGTTGTTCCGGGCACGTATTCATGCGGAAAATGAGGTTTCAGAAGCCAGACCCGCGATGAAGCGCGTTGAACCCAAAATCCAAACTTCAAGACCAGAGATGGACATGGCGATGGGCGGCGGTGATAACATGGAATTGCCACCGGCAGAAATGCAGGCGCCGAGGCCGGTTCAGAATCCCATCATCAAGGACTTGAAAATTGGCAGAAACGACCCTTGTCCTTGTGGCAGTGGAAAGAAGTTCAAGGCATGTCACGGGAAGGATTAAACAACGAATCCACCGAATCTCAAGGCAATACCCAAAGCCAAACCAGCCGCGACTTTTACATGGAAAACGGATTCTGTGTTTTCACAGCCGATTACCATAAAAAACGAGGGTTTTGCTGCGGAAATGAATGTCGACATTGCCCTTTCTCCCCAAAACACGGGAAAGGCGGGAAATTGCTAGCAAATTTGTGAAAAACTTGGGATAAACTTCCCAATAAAAATGAACCACTTGGAGGGTTTCAAGGCTAATTTTGCGCCGTGAACGCACCCATCCAATCTGCCCTGATTTCTGTATTTTACAAAGACGGCCTCGACGAAATCGTTAAGGCGTTACACCAAAAAAATGTCACCCTGTATTCTACCGGCGGGACAAGGAAATTCATCGAAGATCTTGGCATCCCTTGCGTTGCCGTGGAAGACATCACAGGCTACCCAAGCATTTTGGGCGGACGAGTAAAGACCCTGCATCCCAAGGTTTTTGGTGGCATTTTGGCACGCAGAGAATTGGCCCAAGACATGGAGGAAATTGCGCAGTACGAAATCCCTTTGTACGACTTGGTTATGGTTGACCTCTACCCTTTTGCCGAAACAGTGGCTGCGGGTGGAACGGAGGAAGACATCATAGAAAAAATCGACATTGGCGGCGTATCATTGATTCGTGCCGGTGCAAAAAATCATGCCCACACAACTATTATCGCCCACAAAAACGAATATTCATCATTCCTAAAGGCTTTCAACGAGGGTTATGGTTCACTTTCATTGGCTCAAAGAAAATCGTTTGCAGGTCGTGCCTTCGCCGTAACTGCCGAATACGACGGCATGATCGCCGACTGGTTCGCTGGCAATAAGACTTATTCTCTACGATACGGTGAGAATCCGCATCAAAAAGGAACCTTCCAAGGGAATTTGGAATCGATATTCACAAAACACCAAGGCAAAGAACTGAGCTACAATAACTTACTCGATGTCGATAGTGCGGTTTGCTTGTTGAACGAATTCAACCCTGCCGAAGGATCTACGTTTGTGATCATCAAACACAACAATGCTTGTGGCGTTGCCACCAGAGAAACCGTTTTGCAGTCTTGGACCGATGCGTTGGCCTGCGACCCAGTGAGTGCTTTCGGAGGCATTTTGGCAACCAATTCCAAAGTAGATTTGGCAACGGCGACCGAAATCAACAACCTGTTTTTTGAAGTGTTGATCGCACCAGCCTACGATGCAGACGCACTAGAATTACTCAAAGGAAAAACCAATCGAATCGTATTGGAGACCACTGGCGAGGTGTTGTTAAAATCACCCATGACAAGAACTGCTTTGAATGGCGTTTTGGTTCAGGATAGAGATTTGCTAACAGAAACAAAGACGAATATGACACCAGTAACAACCACATTGCCAACAGATTCGCAATTAAGCGATTTGGAATTTGCGGTTAAATTGGTAAAGCAAACCAAAAGTAACACCATCGTATTGGTGAAAAATAACCAGCTTTTGGCCAGCGGAACGGGTCAAACATCGCGCGTGGATGCATTGCAACAGGCCATCGAAAAAGCCAATCGTTTTGGATTTGATTTGGACGGCGCAGTGATGGCTAGTGATGCCTTTTTCCCATTCCCAGACTGTGTTGAAATTGCAGATAAATCAGGCATCAAGGCGGTAGTTCAACCCGGCGGAAGCGTGAAAGACCAACTATCCGTTGACTATTGCAATCAAAACAACATTGCTATGGTCATTACAGGCGTAAGACATTTCAAACACTAGGCAACCAAACCATGCTTAATCACATCTAATAGACTCTTTAGTTAGATTGGATTTCAGAACTCCCATGTACAATTTACTCAAATCACTATTTTTCCTGCTATCGCCAGAAGTGGCGCATGAATTCGCGTTAAAAAGTTTGAGTATTCTACTCCGATTTCCTCTGATGGGCAGTTGGATAAGAAAAAGTTTCCAACCCATTAATGCCCAACCCATTGTAGTCAAAGGCATCACCTTCCCCAATACCATTGGTTTGGCCGCTGGATTCGATAAAAATGCCAAATGGTTGCCCCTTCTCAAAGATTTGGGATTTGGACACGTAGAAATCGGGACTGTCACCCCGCTACCTCAACCTGGAAACCCAAAACCACGATTGTTTAGACTGCCGCAAGACAACGCGCTGATCAATAGAATGGGCTTCAACAACGATGGCATCGATGCCGTAGTGGAGCGCTTGAAAAATCGTCCCGCTGGCTTGGTGGTTGGCGGAAACATTGGCAAAAACAAAATCACACCCAACGAAGAAGCGATAAAAGATTATACCATTGCTTTTGATGCGATATACGACCACGTAGATTATTTGGTGGTCAATATTTCGTCGCCCAACACACCTGGTCTGAGAGATTTACAGGAAGATACTTTCATTACTAGCCTTTTCGAAAAACTTCAATCCATCCGCACAACCAAACGCATTTGGAAACCGATTTTCTTAAAAATTGCCCCTGATTTTAAACAAACGCAAATCCATTCTCTTATCGAAACGATCAAAAAAGCCAATGTGGATGGGGTGATTGCAACCAATACAACGATTGATCGATCAAACTTGCGGACATCGAACAAGACCGTCGAGAATATGGGTGCGGGCGGACTCAGCGGCAGACCTCTGTTTGAAGCGAGCAATACCGTTCTTGGATTTCTTGCGATGGAGCTAGGCGATATCCCCCTGATTGGTGTGGGTGGCGTATTCACTAAGGAAGATTATGAGCAAAAAATCTCCATGGGTGCCAGTTTGGTTCAAGTATATACCGGCTTCATCTACGTGGGTCCTAGAATCGTCAGAAAAATCCTATCTTAGCGATTCCACTTGCATTGCAGGTTGATGTCTAAGCAAATGCTACCACTAAAGAAATTATCATCTAGAAAAGCACCGACCCTCATAATTACGGTCGGCATTTTAATTACTTCGGGGTTCTTCTTGATTTCAGCGCAGCGAAATACGGCTAAGCAAAACAACCTTCAATCAAACAGCGTTCAATCAAACAGCGTTCAATCAAGCAACCTTCGATCAAGCAACCCATCGACACAATCATCTTGGGCGATGCCAGCCATCCTGCCCACTGAAACCGTCACCCAGCACAGTGCATACAGCCTAGTGTACAACCACAAACACATGCAAGCCAAATGGGTGGCCTACAATTTAACCTACGGAAGCACTGTTGGTGGCGCGGAACGCAGTAGCAAATTTTCCATCGACCCATCCATTTTTCCCCGAACGGCTGTCACTTCCGATTATACAAAAACAGGCTATGATCGAGGCCATCTGGCTCCCGCCGGCGATATGAAATTCTCTGCTCAAGCTATGGCTGAATCATTTTATATGAGCAATGTATCACCCCAATTACCAGGTTTTAATCGAGGGATTTGGAAAAAACTTGAAGAACAATTCAGATCTTGGGCACCTAGCTCCCACCCCGTTTTTGTGGTGACGGGTCCTGTGTTAACCGACCCCATCGGTTCGCCGTATATTGGACAAACTTGCCGCATTTCTGTTCCCCAAAGATTTTACAAAATCATGCTCGATACCGCTACCCCCATGAGAGCGATCGCCTTCGTTTTGCCCAATGCCTCTTCCTCTGAACCCCTGAGTCGTTTTGCCATGAGCATAGACGAGGCAGAGAAAATTACAGGATTGGATTTTTTTCCAAAACTCAACGACATTCAAGAAGCCAAAATCGAGAAAACCCTGCTTCTGCAACAGTGGCAGTTTGATTGAGTGGATTATTTCATCAACTTAAATTTCTGAATCTCACCCGTAACTAAGTCTCTGGCAACCAGTAGATAAAACCCCGTTGCAAGGGTGGAAAAATCTTGCTCTGACAAACTCTCACCCTCATAAATCAAATCCCCCAGTGCATTGCTTAATTGATAATGTCGGGCCGCAATTGGCAAAACCGTCAACCCCTTTTCAAATGGATTGGGCTGCACCTGCCAACGACCCACCGGCAAGATGGGTTCTTTCACACCGGCTCCATTCAAATCACAGAATCTATTGATTCCCACCAATTTAGACATCTCGTCACACAAATAAGAATAGTGTTGCTTATCTGTCGCACTTAAAGTCCCAAGCAACAAATCCTTGGACTCTTGAGGATCCATAGCCAGGTTATAAAACTTTTGTGTGCCATTGTCGAAATCCAACAACTTGTAATCTGAATCCCGCATCGCCTTTCCATCGCCCGAAGCAGGCGTATTCTTGAATACTTCAGTAAAGGCCCAGTCTCTTACTTTATTGCTTTGATTTTTAATGATGGGCATTAAACTTTTAGAATCCACCGGCTTTGAAGCAGAAATCTGCGATGTCCAATTGCTCCGCTTCAGTATCCGAGGAATCGTCATCTCGCCGGTATCCAATTCTGCTTCCCCCAATCCACCGATGGCATCGCCAACGCCAGTCCGAAAGCTATATCTACCCGTAATTATCCCTGATCTTGTTGGGGAACATAAAGGGTTTGACCACAAATTCTCGAAATGCACTCCCCGAGCCAAAAGTCTGCGAACATTGGGCATTTTTACCGTATCCAAATGATAAGCGCTAAACCCGCAAAAATCACTACCCAAATCATCTGCAATCACCAAAATCACATTTCGAGCCGATTGCGCCTGTATTTGATGGACGCTGACAATCTGACAAATCGCAACAATGAACCAAACTCTGAATGTATTTTTCATATTCTTTTTTAAGACGATAATAAAATCGCTTTACCTTGGACGGAATTCTACAATCTCACAAAAAGTCCCCTCGCCCGTTTCAACACTTACTACATAAAGACCTTCTCGCATTGTTTCTTCCAACAGAATGGGAAATTTCGGTTGTTTCAATGCTGAAATCAATTTGCCGTCCATTGAATGTATTTGAACATTTTTCACAATTTCTGAACCATTGAAAGGAGTAAAGTTCAAATAACCCTCCGTTGGATTTGGATACAAAAATCCCATTCCTGTCGTTTTTTCATTGATAAGGCGATTGGTTCCAATCACACCCCTTACCACTACTTGGTTATCCAAAATCACATTGGAACTCCAAATAAATTGACCATCGGCATTGGCATCGTCAAAAATATCTGTAAAATTGGTATAGGCCGGTTTATTGTCAACCCCAATGGTTGCATTTGAATATTCACTGGCGACAGGCCATTGAGAATCATCAAAATTCTTATCCATCCAATTGACCGGCATCGCCCAATGCAAAGCATAATAAGCAGTTCCGTCTTTGGAATCAGCGGTTGAACAAGCGGATGTAGAACGCAATTGACCTGTTTCAGTGGGACAACTCAAATCCACAATTGGCGCGGTGTAAAACGTTTGCGCCTTCCACGACTTATCTGTTTTTCCAATGATCTTCCCCGATGCATTTTTGAAAATTGCCACCATACCCCCATCGCCGGGATGATAGGCAAATCCACCATTTAGTTCCGAACCCAAACCCAAATTCTCCTCCCAATCAACCAACAACATGGCAACCGTAAAAGGCTGCTTCACTTTAAATCGAACAAGGCTAGAATTAAACTGTGTAAATGGGACTTTGTCTTTGCCAATCGCAACGCCATTGACGTACATCTCAAAATAGTTGTCGGCGAAAATATAAGCGGTCACCACCTCGCCATCTGCATCCAAGGTAATTATATCCGACCCATTCAATGCAGAAATTGCCTCCGTCGCAGTTTTATAATTATTACCATCGCAAGCATTGTTCAAATCAGAAGCCCAAGGAAAACTGGTATTCGAGAATTGCGTTTCTGCAGGTACCGTCCATGATTTGTTATCCGTTGATTTCACTGTACCGACTCCTGCGATTCTCCCACCTGTACAACTGTATAAGTTTGATGTGACTGTGGTTGCCTTACCCTGACTTACCGAAGCCGTCCCCTTGTACTGCGCCATGAGAATGGATGGAAAATGAAATCCCAACAACAAGTAAATTAACGTTTTGGAACGTGTGGCAAAAACTGTTCTTTGGAGCGGGGCAACTGGAGAAAGCATAGACCTTAGACAACAAATTGGGCTCATCGTTTAATTTGATCGAATATGAATAAAACAACCGATGCTCGAAGTACTGACAACCTTCACTTTTTTGTGCTTTAGCACCGATTTTACAGCATCTTCAACATACCGATGCTTTACTGCCGATGGATCTGCACCGTTGTCGTCGATACTGCCGGAATAAACAATTTCCCACCCCTCCTCAGAGCGCGACAGCACAAAGGCATGGGGTGTTTTTTGCGCCCCAAAATCTTGAACCACCGTTTGCTCTGCATCAAACAAATAGGGAAATTCAAACCCCTGTTGCTGGGCTACTTTCTGCATCTCTAAAAAACCATCCTCCTCAAACAACACAGTATCGGTGCTGCTTATTGCCAACAATGGAATCCCCTTGGGTGCATACTTTCGATGCATTTCATTCATCCTTTCCGGGTACAATTTAGCAAATGGACAGTGATTGCAGGTAAAAACAACGATCATTCCCTTGGCCTCTGGAAAGGTTGACATGCCCACAAACTCGCCCGAAACACTCTTCAACAGAAATGGCTGAACGACCTGCAACGGCTTTATAATAATTGAATCCGATGCTACAGCACTTGCCTTCGCGAAACCCACGAACCAAAAATTCAAGGCGATAACAATCCCAATTACACTCCGATACCCCATGTGACTTCGTTTACCCAATAGCCCTTTCCATCGATCCACCAGAGCTGAAACGACAAAACATACTTTAACTTTTTATATTTCACGGTGTAATCGTATTTGGTGATCCCGTCGCCCGCCACACTCAGCGTAACCTTTGGCCTCGGAACAACTTCCGCCATTTTAAAATTCACCTTGCTCCGCTTCATTCCGAGCTGCGTTTTCAAGAGCGATTTCTTAAAATGAAACTGATACGTGAGCCAATTTCCTTCAACTACTTTCTGAAATGTTGCGGTATCATGCGATCGCCATTGATCGATAAAAATCTGTTTGGGCAAATACCCATTCCCCATCGATGGGCGTTTCATCAGCAACCAAAAAATCAAGGTATCCAACGCCTGCTCTTTGGTTTCAAAAGCAAAATATACCGCATTGGAATCACGCTTGGTATGAAACAAATTTCCCACCGCATCCGAAACTTCCGTACCCATTTTTTTCAAAATCGAGGTATCTTGGTTGATGCGATGCGATGCGCCAGCACTGTCGGTTTGGGCATAATTCGGAAGAATCGTCACAATTGTGATGAGAATTAGCATTCCGAGACGACCTTTGAAAAACGATTTCATCGTATAGTAACAAAGTTAAGGAAGCCCAAGCAGAAATGACCCAATCGCCGCCATCAAACCACAATTCAATGCAAAACGAACCCAACGCACTCATTCACGCCAGCAGCCCATACCTGCTTCAGCACGCCTACAATCCGGTGGCTTGGGAGGAATGGCGCGAATCCACCTGGCAGCGGGCAAAATCGGAAAATAAATTGGTTTTGGTGAGCATCGGCTACAGCACTTGCCATTGGTGTCACGTGATGGAACACGAGAGTTTTGAGGACTTCGAAACTGCCGAAATCATGAACCACCATTTGATAAGTATCAAGGTGGATCGTGAGGAAAGGCCGGACATCGACATGGTGTATATGGATGCATGTCAGCTAATGACAGGCCGCGGGGGTTGGCCCTTGAACGCCATTTGTCTTCCCAACGGACAGCCGATTTATGCGGGGACTTATTTCCCAAAACATCAGTGGCAGCAGATCATCGAACAATTGGCGAAGGTGTATCGGGAAGAGCCGGACAAGGCCCATGATTACGCGGGTAAGATTCAGCAGAAGTTGGACGCGTTGAATCGCTGGGATTCGGAGAGTTCGGACCCATTGCATCGCGCGCAGCTATTGGAACAATTCACAACCCTGGCCGAGAACTTGGATTGGGTGGAAGGCGGACCCAATCGCGCGCCCAAATTCCCATTGCCAGGTCAGTACGAATACATCTTGGATCACCACCTGCTCACCGGCGATGAAAGTGCCAAGGATTTCCTGCATTTGAGCCTGATAAAAATGAGCAATGGCGGCATTTACGATACGATTCGTGGTGGTTTTTGTCGATATAGCACAGATGCCCAATGGTTTGCGCCGCATTTTGAGAAGATGCTGTACGACAATGCGCAGTTGATTTCTTTGTATTCCAGGGCATTTGCATGGTCCGATGCACCGCTCTACAAACAAATTGTAGAGGAGTGTATTCATTTTTGCGAGGAGGAACTTGGGTTGAAGGGTGATCAAGCGTTGAAGGGTGGCCGCAAGTTACATGGTGGCCTCGAGCGGAGCGAGGGGCACAACCAAACCCCCGCCGGTTACGGAAGCGCCCTTGATGCCGATTCTGAAGGCATGGAAGGCAAGTTTTACGTCTTTACCCGCGAAGAACTGCTCACCATCCTCAGCGACGAGGAATTCGCCCTGGCCGAAATTCAATTCAACATCCAAAAAGATGGCAACTGGGAACATGGTTACAACATCCTGCATCAACCCCTAGCGCCGTTGCAAGTTTTAGAAAAATCCGGACTCACAGCCGCCGAGTATCATCCACGACTGCTCAGCATCAAACAAAAAATCAAACGCTACCAAGACAGCCGGATTCGTCCGAGCTTCGACGATAAAGCGATCTGCAGCTGGAATGCCCTATACCTCAAAGCCTTAGCCGATGCCGCACTTTTCCTGCAAAACACAAACTATAGCGAGAAAGCGACAGCCCTAGCCGATTGGATGTGGCTTACATTCTGGCAGAACAATGAACTGCTTCGCATCCATCGAAATGGCATCACCAAAATCTCTGGCTTCCTAGAGGATTACGCCTGTTTCTGCGAAGGATTGCTGTCGGCCTACACCATCACAAAAAACGAAGCCTACCTGGCAAAAGCGGAAATCCTAATCCAAAAATCCATCGAGCTATTTTACAATCCCCAAACAAAGCAATTGGCCTTTACACCCGATAACGGCGAGGCGCTGATTGTGAGAAAAAGTGATTTAAACGACGATGTGATTGCTTCCCCCAATTCCGTGCTGGCCCACTGCCTGTTTCAGATTGGAACAATGAAATCAAATTTCGAATACATTGAACTATCGAAAACCCTGCTGAATCAGGTCACCAAGTCAATGATTCAAAACCCCGGCTGGTATTTCAATTGGTCGAAACTCGCGCAAGCCATCACCCTCGGCGGCTGCCAAATCAAATTGGAAAACAACGCCAACAGCCCAAGTGGAGAATGGACATCGGCCGAAACGCTAGAAATTGCAAAGCACTTGCCCAGTTGGACAACCATCGAATTTAAAAATGGGGCGCAGAAAAAGCAAATCGAGGTATGCGCAAATCAGACCTGCTTTACACCGGTGGCACAAATTCAGCAGGCACTAGAAATTGCCCTGGACAACTGTAGTTTGCAGTAAAAATTGATGCGTTGAATTGCCGCAACCCAAATTAGAATCACTGAACAATCAATCGAGAAACGCCCTCGCCCTGGGGAGTTTTTATGCGAACCAGGTATGTTCCATCCGCCATTCCAGTTAAATCGATGGTAGATTCTGAACCGTTGTTTTTTACAACACGACCCATCAGATCCAAAACGGTAACAGAATAAATATTGGCTTCGATTTGAATGTGCACCTGACCCGCTGCAGGATTGGGATATAATACAAATGGAACTGCCTGATTTAAACTCTGCGTAGACGCTAATAAGTTCCACACTTTTTGCTCTATGGCAGAGATGATACCTGAGCCAAAATTTCCATTGTTCACCGTCTCACTGATCCCCGCGATCCAGTCGTCCGCCGCAAAACCCACCACACTATAATCTGCCGGTTTGTATCGGGCTTTCACAGCACCATAAGGACCAAAATCCGCCGCATTGGGTATACCCAAACTCAAAATTGTATCCGGAACCGTTAATGTGAAATCATAGGAAATGGTAGAGCCCGAAGGAATGACTTCATCCGCCACGCCAAATCCATTCTTACCATGTTTTCCGCCCGCCACATTCCAAATCACATTGTCGTGATGATACCCCGACAACGTCTTATTCTTTTGAAAAAATATTGAATGCGAATCCAATGTCGCCGTTACATCCACCCGTTGATCCCAGCCAGAACCCAATCCCCTCACATCCCTTTCCTTCAACATAACCCCCAATCGCAAAGTAGACTTGGCATGGTAATCCGCCATCGTTGCGGTAAGCTTACCCGTAATTTTACCGGTGGCCTGATTGAACTGCATCGACTCGAATTTCATATTCACCAATCGATAATTCGCTTTTGCTTGAGCGCCAATCTCCTTAGCCAAATCAGCGGGCTTCACCCCTCTTGCAATGGGATTGTATGTGCGATTTATTATCAAAAAAGGCAATGAGTCAAACGTTCCTGGTGCAAGCGGATTGTTCATGTAATCGTTCACGTGATGCTCCACGATAATATTCATTGAATTCTCATTCAACTTCATCGAATCGATATAATTGCGGAGAATCGGACAGGTTGGACACCATGTTGCCGTGTAAAACTCTATCAACAATGGCCCTTTCGTGATTTCATATTGATTTTGAGCGATGTATTTGAAAATCGTAGTGCAAGTATCATTGGAAGGATTCTCATCCGCAACACCCGATGTCAATGCGGTCCAAGCCTTGATTTTAACAAAATCACCCGCCGCTGTATTTCTCAGAATTGATGGCACCAACAAACCCGTACGATAATCTTGAGCGCTCAATGCATTCAAATCGTATTTCACCGGCGTCTCATTGTTGATCTGAACGTAAATCGCGTGATTGTCGGTCCCAGCCACATCGCCATGAAAAGTATACTGCAATTGCAATGGCAAATAAGTGTTACTTCCCGCCTTCACATAATAAGTGGCGTTTCGGTTGGTATTAAAACCGTGCGACAACGAAGCATCGGTGGACTTCACCTTGCCCGGTGCGAAAGTGTACAACGAATTGTTCGTGAACTTTTTATCTTTCAGTTGATGGCCGTTGTAGGCATCGTCTAACGCCGAAATTGAATACGATTCAAACGGGCCAATATGCAAACCCAACGCATTTTTCAACTTAACAGGTACTGAATCTTTGTACCACGCAAACTCCGAACCCCAAGCCATCTGCACCAAATGAATTTGGCTGGTCCCTTCGTCAAAAACCACCGCGTGATAAGAATACGTTCCGAACTTGTCTGAAGTATCGGCAGCTACACTAAACGAATGAAACTTCACCCAATACTGTCGATTCGGAGCCGTTCCAAACATTTTTGTTACAATACGATCATTCTCCCCTTTGGCCAAAATCCCACCAATCACAATTGATTGATTGGGCAAATTTGGACTCGTAACATCGGTAACAACCTTATCAACCTGAGGAAATCCCGTCCAATCAAAAGAAAGGACCCCGTTTTTGGTACAGCGAAACGAATTCTTGCTAGCGCCCTTGAATTGAAATGGAAAAGGAATTGAATCCACCAGTGCATAACCCTTGTTTAGCGTATCCCAATTGATTTGTTTCCAACCCTCGCCTTCTGAAGCATCGTCCAATTCCGTATTTAGATATCCGGGGTTGATGCTCTGATACTTCTGGGCATCGTTGCGCTTCACATCATAAATATGATAGGATTGGGCCTGAACAAAGCCAAAAGCAAAGAACAAAATTGCAATCGTAAGGAGGGTGCGTTTCATAGAATTTGTAAAATATTTTATAATAATCTGCAATTTTCAGGACAGTAATTGTCGGTCAATCAATCCGCAAAAACTTGATTTACAAGGCTTTCACCTCATTCACCAACTTCTGCAAACTCGCTTTGGCATCTCCAAACAACATACCGCACTTAGGATGAAAGAACAGTTCGTTTTCGATACCCGCGTAACCGGCTTTCATACTTCTTTTTAGTACGATGATTTGCTTGGCTTGATCCACATCCAAAATCGGCATTCCGTAAATGGGGCTGGTTGGATCGGTTTTCGCCGCAGGATTAACCACGTCGTTTGCACCCACCACCAAAACCACATCGGTTGTCGCAAATTCAGGATTGATGTGCTCCATCTCGATCAGCTTGTCGTAGTCGACATTTGATTCCGCCAACAAAACGTTCATATGACCCGGCATACGACCCGCAACAGGGTGAATGGCATATTTCACGTCAACGCCTTCGGCTTCCAACAAATTCTCCAATTCATGACAAACGTGCTGGGCCTGAGCCACTGCCAAACCATATCCAGGCACGATGATCACTTTAGATGCGTATTTCATCATAACGGCAACATCGGTTGCTTGAACCTCTCTCACGCTTCCACCCGATGAACTGGTTGTGCTTCCACCGCCATTGCCACCCGCCATTCCAATCAATACATTCATCAACGAACGATTCATCGCTTTGCACATCACAACAGTAAGAATGGTACCGGCAGAACCTACCAATACACCACCCATCAACATCACCTTATTTTGGTATAGGAAACCACCACAAGCGGCAGCGACCCCAGTAAAAGAGTTCAACAACGAAATCACCACCGGCATGTCAGCACCCCCAATTGGGAACACGAACAACAAACCATAAACAATGGCCAAACCAATCGTGATAAAGAAATATAAAGAAGAATGCGTGGCATTAAATTCACCATAATTCAAGTAAGCCACACCCAAAATCGCAACCAAAACCACTCCATTGATGATCTGCTGTGAAGGGAAGCGGAAATCACCAATTTTACCATTTAATTTACCCCAAGCCACAATAGAGCCTACAAACGAGATCGTTCCAATAATCAAACCCGCCATGATTGGAATATACATTCCAATTGGCAAAGCCGCGGCTTGATCCATCGCTTCTGGACTGGCCGAAGTGTGTAATAAATGTCGCCATTCGATAATCGAAATCAACGCCGCACTCAAACCACCCATACCGTTAAACAAACTCACCATTTCTGGCATCGCCGTCATTTGCACGCGCTTGGCCATCAACGTTCCAATTACAGTTCCTGCAACAATCGCAGCGACGATGTATTGCAAATTGCTGATGACATGAAATCCTTTTGAGGTAAAGAACAGGGCGGCAATCACAGCCACGGCCATACCAAATGCAGCCACTAAGTTTCCTTTGCGGGCGCTATCGGGCTGACCCATCATTTTTAAACCTAACACAAAGCTCACAGAGCCAATGAGGTAGCCAATTTCCATATACGGCATCATGATACTTTTTCTCCTTTCGGTTTCTTCTTAAACATCTCCAACATTCGGTCGGTTACCACAAAACCCCCAATCACGTTCAATGTCCCTACGAAAACGGCAAGCGTTCCAAATACGAGCGACAAAGTATCGTCGGGCGATGCGTTACCCATCACGATGATGGCTCCAATCAAAACAACCCCGTGAATCGCATTGGCACCACTCATCAAAGGGGTATGCAACACGCTGGGGACGTGAGAAATCAATTCTATCCCAACAAAAATCATCAAGACGACGAGATAAATGAGATTTAAGGTATTTTGCTGAAAAAATGCTTCCATTTTACTGTTTTATTAAGCGTTATGATAAATTTCACCGTTCGAGCAAATCAAACAGCCTTGTACAATTTCATCGTTGCGATCCAAAATCAATTCACCTTTTGGCGCGACCAATTTTAACAATTCCCAAATATTTCTTGCGAACAATTCGCTGGCGTTGGCACTCAACTCCGATGGCATATTCACCGCACCCACCAAACGAACGCCATTCACCACTTTCACCTTGCCGGCTTCTGTTTGAGAACAGTTTCCGCCTTGCTCTGCAGCCATATCAATCAACACAGCGCCTGATTTCATCAATCCTAGCTGTTCATCGTCGATTAGAATTGGAGCTTTTCTGCCGGGTACCAAAGCGGTAGTGATTACTAGATCGGCCAGAGCCAAACTCTTATTCACAGCCTCTCTTTGCGCCGCACGATATTCTTCTGTGGCCTCTTTGGCATATCCACCTTCCGAACCCACTTCCACTCCTTTTACTTCGATAAATTTACCGCCCAAGGATTGAACTTGCTCTTTGGTTTCAGGACGTACGTCGGTTGCTTCTACTACCGCACCCAAACGCTTTGCCGTTGCGATGGCTTGCAAACCGGCTACACCGACACCAAAAATCAAAACTTTTGATGGGGTAACGGTTCCTGCTGCTGTCATCAACATCGGGAAAATTTTATCTAGGTGATAAGCACCTTCGATGACTGCGCGATATCCCGCCAAGTTGGCTTGAGAACTCAACACGTCCATACTTTGGGCGCGTGAAATCCTAGGGATGGCATCCAAACTCAAAACTGAAAGGCCTTCGGCGTTGAACGACGATACCAACTCGGCATTGCTGCGATGGTACATCAAACTTACCCAAAGGCTACCTTTTGGCAATGTCTTGGCGACGCTTGCTTCGGGCATGTTGATTTGCACATACATGGCAGCATCGGTCATGGATCCGCGGCCTACAATGGTAGCACCCGCTTCAGCATACATTTCATTTGAAAAGTGTGAGCCAGATCCGGCCCCCGACTCTACCACAACTTCATTTCCCATCTGAATCAAACTCTTGGCAACCTGTGGTGTTATGGCTACTCGGTTTTCTCCAGCACGGGTCTCTTTTAAGACAGCTATTTTCACAATCTATTCTTTGATTTTGAAGCGAATATACAAAGAAAAAAGGGGGGCTCCGCCCCCCTTTTTTCCACGCCTTACAACAATCTTATTTTTTACAAAAGGTTAATACCCTCTCACCTACCACAATATAATACATCCCCGCTAATAAATCATCCGAATCAAAACCCGCATCCCCAACACGATTTACCGCAATATCCTTGCCCAAAACGTCACGCAACATCCAAGTTTCTCCGGACTTCAAACCCGAAATCACAACCACGCCTGTTCCAGGATTTGGATACAATTTTAACGCCAAAACTTCAACAGATGTAGCCGACAACTTACCAATAAACCCATCGCGGTAACGAACCTGTGTGGGTGTAAACTTCCCTGTTTGCGCCGCAACCGTGCCCTGAATTTCCATTACTGGAATCCGCTCCGTAGTACTCAACCATCTGTAAATCACTGTTTTTCTTGGAATTGGAAACTTCCCAAACTGCGAAGTAATCGTATCAATCTGATCCACAAATGTCTTTAATCGCAATACATCCTTATACTCACCAAATGGCGTTTTGATCGTTCCCCAACCATCGGCATTATTCACCCGCTTACCACTCTGAACCAACGCAAACAAATCTCCCGGAATGCTAAACTTGAAATTAAATGTACTCGTATCCACATCGCCGTAATTCAACGGAAACTGATAAATCTCATCGTCGTCCTTGTACATCGAAGCCAATGGAAATCCCGAATACTGATACCCAATCCCCTCGGCCTTGAACACTTTTGTGCTATTTGTATAAAAAGAATAAACGTTTGTTAGTGTAATCGGACCCGCGCCAATGGTATCGGCAGTTTTTTGACCAATCTGACCGAAAAAATAAAAACCATAAGGCGTTTTCGTTGAACTATAATAATTATTTAAAGTCTGCGTTAATGGGGTCATGCTGCTGAAATCCCACGACATATTAGCCCCTCCGGTTTGGTAATTCGTTGGCAATGAAGTTGGACTCGCTGTGGAATATCGCAATGTATCTCCCGCCTTAGGCATCGAAGCTGATGTGATGCTTGGCTGTGCGATAACCGACAAAGAAATGCAAGCACTCAAAATCATGAAAATTCGTTTCATACAAAACAAATGTAAACAATTAGATTCAAAATCGGGTTGCTTTTCTGCCCAAAAAAAACGATTTTTGCAGAACTTATGGAATATCGATGGCGCGCAAAATCTACCCCCAATCCGGAACAAGTAGCGCTGCTCTCAGAAAGCATTCGCGTTAATCCAAACATCGCAGCCATACTCATCCAAAGAGGTATTGATAGCTACGAAAAGGCAGAAAAATTCTTCCGCCCCAAACTCGAAGACCTCCACAACCCTTTCCTAATGAAAGACATGGATGTCGCTATTCGTCGTATCCAACAAGCAGTTACCAATCAGGAAGGGATGCTAATCTATGGCGATTACGACGTGGATGGTACCACTGCAGTTTCTATCGTATACTCTTATTTTAAGTCGTTCAACCAAAACATCGAATATTACATCCCCGATCGTTACAAAGAGGGGTATGGCATAAGCAAAGCTGGGCTAGAATACGCCGCTGAAAAGGGCTTCACGCTTGTCATCACCTTGGATTGCGGAATTCGTTCCAATGCGCTGGCCGATTACGCCTCTTCCCTAGGATTGGAAATGATCATTTGCGATCACCACCTTCCCGGCGAAACCCTGCCAAATGTCGCCGCCATCCTAAACCCCAAACGCAACGATTGCGAGTACCCTTACAAAGAACTTTCCGGCGCTGGCATTGGCTTCAAGCTGATCCAAGCCTATAACGAAAAGCAAGGAATGCCTACCGAAATGGTCTATGATTACCTCGACATGGTGGCCGTAAGCATCGCATCGGACTTAGTAGATATCAGAGGCGAAAACCGCGTCCTTTCGTTCTACGGGCTCAAAAAACTCAACGAAAACCCAAGCATCGGCCTACAAACCCTGCTGGAAGATTGCCCCAAAAAAGACCAATACAATATTTCCGATATCATCTTTGGCATAGGCCCTCGCATCAACGCCGCTGGCAGAATTTCCGATGCAACCGCCGCTGTAAAAGTGCTCATCGAAAAAGATTATAACACCGCAAAAAAATACGCCAAAGTCCTGTCGGAACGCAATCATGAGCGCAAGGAACTCGACACCGACATTACCCGCGATGCCATCGCAATGGTGGAACAAAGTCAGCGCTTGATGGACAAATACTCCATGGTACTGCAAGGCGAAGGCTGGTCGAAAGGCGTCATCGGAATCGTCGCCTCCCGCATGGTGGAACAATTCTACAAACCCACTATCGTTTTTTCTTTGAACGATGGGATGCTGACTGGAAGCGCTAGAAGTATCAAAACGTTCGATATTCACGAGGCGATAGGCGCCTGCGGTGATTTGGTGGAACAATTTGGTGGGCATAAATATGCGGCCGGACTGAGTATAAAAGTTGAAAATTTCGATGCCTTTGCCGATAAATTTGAGGCGATTGTGCGCGAAACAGTAACCGCAGAAGATCTGATTCCCGTGGTGGAGTACGACCTTGAAATTGAGACGCTTAGTATCACACCGGGGATGATGAAAATCCTCAAACAATTGTCGCCCTTTGGCCCCGGCAACGCCATTCCAGTGTTTAGAACCAACAACCTAAAAGCCAATCAGAGCGCGAAAATCCTCAAAGACCGCCACCTAAAAATGCAGATCACCACACCGCATGGCAATTTGGATTCCATTGGATTTGGCTTGGCGGAATATTGGCCCTCGGTAACAGACGGACAGCAATTCCATGCTTGCTACTGCATCGAAGAGAACACTTTCAACGGCAGAACCAACTTGCAACTTCGACTGCAAGACATCAAAACCCAATAACCCGCAGAATTTATTATCTTGCCTGGGTGAAACGCAAACATTTCATCCATTCCATTGGCGCAACCACGTTGGGGGCTCTTTCCATTCCCGCAGCCCTTTCGGCCGCCAATTCCGATGCCCATTCCGAATCCAACAAACCACCCAAAGGCAAAAAACTGCCCGAATATATCGTTCCTCAAGGTCCCGGAATTTCCAATGCCCCCCACAACGAAGCCTTTTGGAGCGCCGTGGCTACCAACTTTATCCGTCCCGAAGGGTTCATCAACCTAGAAAACGGATATTTCAGCCACCAACCCCAAGGTACGCTGCGATACCACATCGATGCGCAAACCACCATCAACACCCAAACCAGCCACTTCATGCGCACGGCCCAAACAACAGCCATCGAAGAAGCGAGAAAAGCGTTTGCCGGATTTCAAGGCCTATTGCCAGATGAAGTCGCCCTAACCCGAAACACCACCGAAAGCCTGAACATCGTGATTATGGGCACCCGTTGGCAGGCCGGCGACGAAGTCATTATCGGAAACCAAGACTACGGATCCATGGTAGAAGCCTTTGAACAAGCCGCCGCGCGATGGGGAATCATTATAAAAATCGCCGATGTCCCCAAAGACCCTAGGTCGGATATCGAAATCGTAAATGCTTACTGCGATTTGATTACCCCCAACACCAAAATGCTGCACCTCACCCACATGATTAACCTCAGTGGTCAGCTGATTCCCGTGCATGCCATCACCCGAAAAGCGAAGCAAATTCAACCCAATATTGTGGTAGTGGTGGATGCTGCGCATAGCTTGGCTCATACGCCAACCGACATGAGTGATCTTACCAATTCGGGCGTAGATGTCATTGGCGGGAGTCTTCACAAATGGCTCTGCAACCCTATCGGCGTGGGATTTTTATACATGAAAAAAAGTCTAATCCCTTCCATTTGGCCGCTCATGGGCGATACGGGGGCCGACAAAACCGACATTCGCAAGTTTGAGCACCAAGGGACCAGGCCCATCAATTCTCTGCAAACCATCGCCAAAGCCATCGAATTTCATAGAATGTTGGGATCGGCCGCCAAATTCAACCGCCTCACATATCTAAAACTCCTGTGGATCGGCAACAAGCAAGCGCTAGAGAATTTCGGGAAAGGATTGGGCATACTCAACGACCCGCAGTACCAGGCGAACATGGCCGCGGTGACAGAGCTCACACTGCTCGATGCGTTTAAATTGGAGTCGCCTTTGTTTCAATTCCAACGAGGCGGAGCCATTGCAACAGCTTATGTAAGTGGATATTCACCAACCACATTGGCAAAAGCACTGATGGACAATCATAAGATTTTCACGGTGGGCATCGACCATCCGATCATCAAAGGGGTTCGTGTAACACCGCATCTCAGCAGTTCCGCTGCCGATTGCATCGCATTGAACAGAGCTTTTACAAAGATTTGTGTCGATTTGATTCCCTCGCCAAAGACGAAGTAATTAGTACCACGAGTACGGATTTGGATTCCTGAGCGGAAATTACTTTTTCAGCAACACCACAACATCGTTGCAAGTATCGGCATCGTCCTCCCCTGCTTCAAAGACGATGGTATAGTTCTTCAACGACATTAATTGGTCGCGCCGAATTTGTCCATCCCTACGACCGTGAAAATTATCCCACAGCACCACCGTCCCCGATGGAAACCAATCGTTTCTGCCTGAATCTTTGGTATCGAGGGACCACAACGACAAGGTCCGCGCGGCTTTGGGCCAATCCGACACCGCCTTTGCTTCCATCCACTCACCATTCTTTCCCAAAGGATGCAGCTGCTCGCCAGCCAACCACGGATCATAATTTTCCGCAACATTGATCGCCGGAATCTGATGCGCCAACACATTGTCCTTGTATTTTGATGTCGAAATCCATTGCATCGCATCGGAAACAGGCTTTCCTGCCGACCGCGCTAAAAACCCCTCTTGATGACCCAATTTTGCATTCCAAGGATAGGGCATGCCCGCACCCGGAAACGACAAAAAAAACATACCCAGCACGATGGCAGATTTCAACACACGATTGAGCGCTTTGATTTCAATCCGCATGATTTTATCCAACGCCAACATCGCAAGCAAAGCCGCCACCGGTGACACCACAACAAATACGCGAAGCAAGCCATGAGACCCCATGGCGCCCTTCCACCATAAAATGCTATGGGCGACGAAGAAAAATCCGAACAGCGGACACCACAGCCACAGCGCCATTTGGCTATTGGATGCAGGCATTTTTTTCTGGAGTCGCTTTCCGATGTAACCCAAAATCATGACCACCGAAACGACACATAGAACCGTTACTATAATTCCTGTAATTTCTTTTTGATGGTTCAAATAATACCAAAAATTGCCATGTCCGGCATCAAACCCCCTGCCCAACTCCTGTTGAACGTAAGGATTATGAATAATCAACCAATTCCACTCTCCGCTAACAATCGCACCCATCAAACCATAGATCAAAACACCCACTAAGGTTAGCGGCATATATTTCCAACGATTTCTTAAGGCCAAAAACAGCATCACCGCGGCCAGCAAAACGAAACCTTCGCTTCTTACCATGGGCAAAAACGACGCAAGTACCGTTGCCGCCGTCCATCTGTTACTGGCAAACAAATAGCATATCAAAGCCAACACCATCGCATTACTCGGCTCGGTAAGGGCAGAATGCGCATTGGCCAATACGATGGGTTGCCAAGCAAAAAGGAATATGGTGAGCCAAGGATTTTTCAAACCCACGCGCCTTGCGGTGAGATAAACCAACCACGCTGCGCCCAAAATACACAGATGATTAAAAATGAGTACCCCCGAAATCCCAAACCAGGCAAAAGGCATCGCAGAAAAGGTAAAAAAGGGCTTGCCCCACTGATCCAACAACAATTCAGGATGATGCGGCGCCCAACGAGCATACAAATAATGATTCCACGAATCTTGTCCGCCCGAAGGCTCTAAAGCCGAAAATCCGATAACCAAATTCACCAAGGCAACCACAAATAATGCCATCAACGCGGCGCTACTATTCTGGTTCCAGGCAAATTTCATTTTCATGACAGCGGAGCGAAGTTAAATAAAAAAGGGACTGAAAAATCAGTCCCTTTTTTATAAACAATCACAGAACATCAAAGGCAAGGCCTAAGATTCTATGGGAAAATATTAATAAGTGCTGTGCACCAACATCATATCGTGAATGCGCTTCTCGGCATGCAAAATCGCTGCTTGCTGATTGTTCACATTTTCACGCTCAGATTTCTTGTAAATTTCCAAGATGGTATTGTAGATATTCTCAGTTTGAGACATTGCATTTTCACGCACATATCCATTGTATTCAGAGTATACATTGATCAATCCACCTGCGTTGATTACGAAATCAGGGGCATAAATGATACCTTTTGATTTCAACAAATCACCGTGGATTTTTTCGTCTTCCAATTGATTGTTTGCAGCACCTGCTACGATCTGACATTTCAATTTTGGCAAAGTGACATCGTTGATAATTCCACCCAAAGCGCAAGGAGCAAAAATATCGACATCCAAGCCAATCATTTCCTCACTGCTAACGATGGTTGCGCCGAACTGAGTCGCAGCTGCTTGCAACGCTGAATCATTGATATCAGAAACATACAACTTCACCCCTTCTTCGTGCAAATACTCCAACAAGTGCATTCCCACTTTTCCGATACCCATTACGGCAGCAGACTTCCCTG
>Ga0078894_10000296_pt1 | contig 33552 bp, 25 predicted proteins | sample LauGreSu1BDMLBSD_2_FD_67506 | JGI IMG/M metagenome (GOLD analysis project Ga0078894, IMG submission 67506) | Freshwater lake microbial communities from Lake Michigan, USA - Su13.BD.MLB.SD (version 4) (version 4) | ecosystem: Environmental > Aquatic > Freshwater > Lake | place: Lake Michigan... | reverse complement strand
CCCCCTTTCCCGCTTCTAAATCAATTCCCACATATTCACACCCCTGAAACACAGGGCGCAACGAACCATTCACATCGTACGACCCGAATTCGACGACAAACGGGGTTTGGCCTTCCGCGACTTTTGGCAATACATATTCTGTATAAAACACCGTGGCGTTTTCATACGCGGTTGGATGCATGATGATATTGTATGTTTGCTACAACATCATCTTTTTGTATGATTTTGGGAGAATAGAAATTATGATAAAGAAATGAGTTGGTTCATTCTTTGTTTCATAGAACCCGTAGGGATGTCCGCCGATTTGTAGGAGGTTGTATAATACGGGCGTATTTTGTTGGAAAAGGTAAGCGGCATCATACTTGTTTTTACTGGGAGACGAGTGGGCGGACGGGGAGGTCTTGCCGGAGTAGGCGGCTTGGCAACCGGTGCGGGAATGGGTGGAGGTGGAGGAGTGTATTTGCCAAACGTGTAATTCGGCGCAGAAACAGAACTACTTAATACAGATATTTGTTTATATCCGTTTCGAAGTAAATCCGAACACACACCATTATACACTGCCATAACATCACCTTGATAATTCATGCTCTTCAGTGTATTAATGAATGCGGTAGTAAACGCACCCACTGCTTTTTGTGATGCCACATCAAATGTGTCCGCACTGGTTTGCTCATCGCGGCATCCGCTCATCATTAACACATTCGGATTAGAAACAATGACTTTGTTATTGTTTTGTGTTTTGGTAAATCCGCCAGCGGTATAGTGGATGCTGTATTGTAAATCACACACACTTCCACTATGACACGAATCGAAAAACAACAAGGTACGACACGCAGACAAACGGACAATATCAAACAATACATCGTCGGAAATGTACCCGGCAACTTGGTAATCGCAAGGGACAATAACTTCATCTTTTTTGTCAGTTTCATCGCCATTGGTATCGGCCACCTGTGTTCCGTGGCCACTATAGTGTATCCATATTTCACTACTGTCAGAACTGGAAGCAACAATCTGTTTTAGCGCATTCAAAATGGAAGTTTTGGTTGGCATAGTATACGGTATATCATCACGCAGCACAGTAATATTTTCGGACTTGTATCCATATTGTGTTATTAGCATGGTTTGAACATTGAGGATGTCTTGAATACATCCGTACAATCGGGCGGAGGGGGTGGCAACGTAGTTCGCGCCAATTAAAAGGGCTCGTTTGGGAGGAATAGACATCAGAGTATGAGAAGGGGTATATATATCAATAACACATAAACAAACACAAATAATATAGGAGGAAAAATTATACGGGAGAGAATGGAAAACCCTAAAATAGTCATACCAGAAGAGAATATTTATAAAATTCACATTTTGGATGTACAAGGAAACACCCAAAAAATCATTGTGTTTGGGAGAAACAATGTTTTTTCTCCCGAATGGGAAACCGCACTTGTCCAACGGGTAGAACGCCCGGCATCCAAAGTGGACGTCATTTATAGCACCCAACAATTGTTGCCGGATGATTCTGTTCGAATTATCAAGAAGAAAATACTGATGGATTTGTGGACGAACACGGCGGAACGACCGGCGTATGAAGAAATGTATTTGTTTGCGAATATCCGTCAAACCGTTTCTCCCCAACGCGTGTTTTTGTCGGCGCTGGATGCCCAGGAAAAAGAAATCCCCGCTTTGGTAGAGAAAAACAAACTGTTTCGTTCTACTGCGGAACGTCTATTGTTGAATTTAGGACTGCGTTTATCGGACGTTGCTAAAAACGCGCAACAAGAATATTATACATTGGACGAATTCGTATCGTGGTTCGCCGACGGCAAACGGGAGATGCGACTTTGTTCTCCCGTGGGGCCACAAATCGTGGAGGGCGAGAATTTCCTGTTTCCGTTTAACCCTTTTTTTATGGGCGGGTCGGAGGCGGCGCAGCCGCCGACCATAGAATACTTGGAAAACGGGTTGTTGCTCAGTAGTGGCGTCCTCTCCGACCAAACCCTGTATCTCTGTTTGGTGGAACCAGTGCTAAGCTATTATGCAAATAGAGCAGACACAGATTTGGTTGGACGTATAATGAGCACCTATTTCCGTTTGTTGTTCCAGCGCAATATTCTTTCTGTTTCCGATTTATTACTACAAAGGGGAGAATTGGTTGCGCAAACCAAAAAATACCTGGACGAAAAATCGTTCCAGCTTTACGACACCATACAACTGTTTCACGATACTTACCATTCGCGCAAAAACGAAATCGCCTATGCTTTCCGCGGTGTCAAAGACATTCATATTCAATTGTTGCCGGAACACAACAACGCGTTGCCTCTGGAAATCATATTCAAAAGCATTCATGCTTCACCGGATATTCCGTTTATCAAATACAGCCACGGTGAACGTCGGGAGAAAGTGTATCGCGTCTACTATCGCCAAATCTCCCGAAGTGGAAAGAAAATTCCCTTTTTATCTGAAAAACAAATCAACAAATTGATACGCGAAATGGGAAAGTCGGGGCAAGTATCCTTGTTTGTGTTAACCGCCGAACCTTCTCTCCCTCAACTCTATCTTCATTTTGAACTCAACGGGAGAATTTCTATTCAATGTACGTTTAAACAACCATTGGACGAAACGACCATTGTCCGTATTATACAAAATGCGGTGAACCCAGTCATACAAAATATGAACGCGTTCTTGGAAACCACCGGGTTTAAAATATCTCCCTTTGTGGATTTGCGTCATTCCAATGTTCGTATTGCCGATATGACGTTTTTGGCGGGGACGGCGATTGAAAACCGCGTGGTTATTAAAAAACTGGCGTGTTTATACAGTATATTCAACGTGTTTTCCGACAATGTGGAAGAGGGCGCAACGATGCGGTTTAAACGCGTGGACAATTACCGGGAGATGGATGCCAAGACGACGTTTATCACGGAAAAACGGGGAAACATTCCGGAGGCAATACATGGATTGATGCACAATTTTCAAATGAGTGAAACCGACGCGAAACTGGAAATCGCGCGGTATTTTGATGAACATACCGATGAAATGGGAGAAACGATTGATAATCCCGGGTTTCCCACTGTCATGCGTATTGCGAAACTGGACAATCGGTTGGAATTTGAAATACGGAACATCCATTCGGTTGCGTATTTGGATGTATTGTCTATTTATGTGGACAGTATTGTTCGTATAACACAGAACATCCGTTCCACCGCAATTACACGAGATTACATTTCGCGCACGTGTATGCGTTCCAAAGAATTGGAAAAGGCGGATATACCGCACGTGAAGAATGTTGAACCCGCGATAGTGGCGCCCGCGATTGCGACGGGTGTGGGCGCGTTGAAACCGATGGCAAAACATGGATTGGAATTTGATTTATTGGATGAATTGGGTATTTCCACAGGGTTGGAACCCGATGTTGCGCATTTATCCGACGAAATAGACCATGTTGATGATGGCGTGTTTTTCGGAGATGACGACTATGATGCGGTGGAGGCGATTGTGGGGGTAGATGGTTATGAAATAACGGAACTTGAGCCCGTGGAAGAAATGGTGGAAGAAAATGTTCCTGTTGTTTCTGAAATTCCAGAACCCAAAAGGGAGAATATTTCTGTTTCTGAAATTCCTAAATCTCCCGAAGTGGTTCCCCCGAAAGAGGAAAAAAACGAAAGTCAGCCAGAAGAAAAGTCTACTGTTTCTGCTCCTGCTCCTTCTCCTTCTCCTGCTCATTCTCCTGCTCCTGCTCCGGATGACGAACCTGTATCAGAAGCGGAAGAAGAAGGTGTCTTTTTTAGCGACGATGAAGACGCGGACGAGGACGAAGAACAAGACGGTGGCGACGACGGAATGGGCGAAGAGGGAGAGGACGAAAAATACAAATATAACCCTACCGGAATGTCCCTAAATAATCCCAATCCCTTTTTGAAAAAGATGAAACGGCTGGACCCGACCTTGTTTCTTACGAAATCCACGGGAAAATACAAATCGTATTCCACCAATTGCCAACCCGTCAACCGTCAGCCCGTCATACTCACAGATGAAGAAAAACGGAAAATTGACAAGGAACACCCGGGATCTTACCACGACGCGGCCATACAATATGGAACCGACCCCAAAAACAAACATTGGTATATCTGTCCACGATATTGGTGTTTTCTAACCAATTCTCCCATAACCAAAGAAGACGTGGAGGCGGGGAAATGCGGGAAAGTTATTCCTGACAACGCAACCACTATTCCAGAGGGAGCGTATGTATATGAATTCAAATCGGAAGACCATTTTGACACCAAAGGCAAATACATTACACATTATCCCGGGTTTGCGCTAAAAGACGATGTACACCCCGATGGACATTGTCTCCCTTGTTGTTTTAAAAATTGGGACAAAGGAAAACAAAAGGAACGCAAGGAAAAGTGTTTCGCGGCCAACCAGCCGTCCGAACCTACCGCCGTTGCCACCGCGGGTCCTGCCCCGGCTACGGCCATGGCAGCGACGGAAGGCGAAACGAAACGTCCACCTGCCAAACACATGATGTATATTATTAGTTTGGACACGTATCCCCTAGAAAAAGGGAGATGGGGGTTCTTGCCGATTGCTGCCCAAATGTTTATGGGTGCCGATTACGCTCGCGCAATAGATAAAAACAATTCGAAAAGTATTCTCCCAAATGTTCCTGTATTATTGCGGTACGGAGTAGAACAGCCGAAACAACAATCCTTTTTAGGCGTTTTTGCGGATGTGTATGCGTATCGTCAAAAAAAGACGGAGGTTCCTTCTGTGGCGGAATTCAAACAGGTTCTGAAACAGGAAATTACGCTGGATATCTTTGTCAAAATACACAATGGGTCGCTTATTTCGGCGTTCCGCCCCGAAAAGCTGTCGGTCGTGCGGACTTCGAAATACGAACAAACCCAACTATATCAGAAACTGGACTTACAGAAAACCAAACACCGCGCATTTTTGCGCGAAACCGCGGCGGCTTATGAACAGTTTTTGAAATATTTGATGGACGATACGCAACCCATCGACCATACGTATCTGTGGGATTTGTTTGCGATGAACTTGCCCGGATTAAATAAAGGGTTAAACATGGTATTGTTGGAAGTGGTGGAGAACGACATAACCGACAAAATCGAATTGGTGTGTCCGACCAACGTGTATTCTTCGCGTATTTACGACCCGAAATGGGAGACAGTATTTGTATTGAAACACGACGAATTTTATGAACCGATATACATGTATAAGAATGTGGGGGGAAACGTGGAATACCAGAAAACGTTTTCCGAAACCACGATGTATCATTCTATCAAACAGATGTTGTTGAATATACGATATACCAGCCGGAATGGATGTAGCGCACTTCCTAGTTTGCCGAAAGTATATCAGTTCCTTTCTCCCATTCCTTTGGACAAATTGTGGACGATTGTTCAGCAGAAAAAATACGCGCCCCAGAAACAGGTGGTGAATTTCCAGGGGAAAGTAATTGGATTGGTGGTTTCCGTCCAAATGCCGGAAACGACGGAAGTAGTGGCGTTGCCCCCCGCCGCGGAGCCGTCGGAGGCGGCGAAGCCGCCGACACAAACAGTCCCTGCCGAAGTAGCTCCCGCTCCCGCTAAAAAACGATTAGCTATCAAACCAAAACAGAAAGAACCCGACGTTCCAATGGCGGGCGGAGGCGAAATAGGAAATATTCTTGTGGGTGGAGGAGATACTCCTGTTTCTGTTTTTCTCCCTTGTTATCCTTCCGCTACCATGGACGAGACCGCTGTTCCCATCGAATACATGGACGATATGTCGATTTGGAATGATTACAAATCCACACGCGATGCATTATTGTTTGTTTCACAAGACACAAAAGGGAGAATTCCTTGTCGTCCCGTTTCCAAAATAATAGAAGACGGATTGATTGTCGGTATTCAAACCATAACCAACCAATTTGTTTCTGTCGCTCCTCCCTCGGAAGATATTTTTATGGATGGGTTGTCGGTTATCAACAATACAGATATACGTCGTATGGATGAAACCGTTTCGGTGGTTCGAGCACAAGACAAAAAACGTCGGGAACTGATACAACACATCAAGTTGGAAACGCAATTTTATTCTGTATTTAGGAGTATTTTCCGGAAAGAAATCAACGATTACCAAAACAAAAATGTCCGCGAACAAATGGTCAGACAAATTGAACATCCAGGCATTCCCTATCGCCAAAAATTGGAACGCGTTATTTCTCTTTTACGCAAAATGGGAGGAGTAGTTTCTTTCGAAGAAATTGCGCCCAGTGTGTTGTTGGAACTGAACGAAATAACGGAATGTGGAGCTCAACCTAGTGGTTCGGACCATCCCGCACCGTATTGTATGGTCAAAGAAGACGGAACCCCGCAGTTTATTATTCCCCGAAAACATTTGTTGTCTGGGTTGGACAATGAAGACATTTATTATGCCCGTTTAGCCGATGAACTCATCCGATACAACCGCGTGCGATTGTTTGTGTTTCAGCCGAAAGAGTTTCTGAATATACGCGATATCGATTATCGTATCCACAACGACGAGTTCATTATTCTCCATTCCGCGTTGACGGACGATTATTTCAAAGAGTTGGTTCCTTATAACCAAAACCAATATGTCCAACACACCAATTACGATTTTGCTTCTCCTGCGTTGTCGCAGACATACGCCAACGATGTCATTCCTTTATCCCAACAAATTGCGAAAGAAGAGGGAGAAGTGGCAGAAACAGATGAACTGGCACAATGTATCGCGGAAGCCTCTATTCCCATTGTCGGAAATACAACGAGTATGTGGGTGAAATCGTTCCCGAAACTGGCGCGAGAAATGGTATTCCACGGCAGTGTTCCATGTACCTATGGTGTATTGATGGTAATACTGAAAGACCGGTTGAAACGCAACGCAACCGTTCGCCAAATCAAAGAAGCGTTGTGGGGAGCGTATTCGCAATATCTCCCGAAATGGCAATCTAAAATAGTGAGTGTATTGAAATTACAGGGGAAACATACGTTGATGGAACCGGTGGCGAAAGGCCGTGTATCGCTGGAAACAGTGATACAGAGCGAGGATTATTTTATTACCGATTTGGATATTTGGATGATTGCGTCGGTGTTCCGCATTCCGATTGTCTTGTTTACGTCCACGTTTTTAAAGGGAGTTTTAGGCAAAATTCGGTGGTTGAAGTTGGGCGGACAAAAAGACGACAAGTATTATTTTGTGCGAACTACGTTGACGAGCGAACGCAACCAACAACCGAAATACCATTTGGTGTTTCCCAATTTCGGATTGGGGGCGTTGGGAGAATTTTCGGCGCAGTACCAGAATGCGCTAAACGGTGATGCGGAATATGTGCGTGGTATTCAGAGTGTGGGAGAGATGTTGGAGTTCATTGAGTTCATTCGTCCGGGTAAATGATGATGCGTTCGTTTGTAGAAATACGCAATGACTTTTCTGCGATTGGTTCGGTTGTACGGTTTGGTGTTGCTGTATTCTCCCGGTGTAAGTAGTCGCTGGGTTCCTTCCATACACAACGTTTGAAAATCAGAAAAAGAACTCGGGTAATGTTCGATGATAGATGAATTGTGATATGGTAGAATGGGTAGAGAGATGGATTCATAGTCTATTTATATAGAATTTTATTCTATATGAATGCGCATATGGTTATTCTTCAAAAAAACGCGCATATGCGCACTTTTTTTGAGAATAGACATTATTTATCATCGTGAGCAAGAAATATATTGTATATTGTGAAAGGACATAATAGTATATATGCGTATTCTCTTTGTATGAATGTTTGAACAAAAAGAATTGGATGATTATCTCCCGGGAGAATATTGTGTGTTTGTGCGGAGCACCCATTTTGGCGATGGAACGAAAGATTTGTCTTTGTTTTCATTAAAAGAATGGCAATATTTGTTGGAACTGAGTATTGTGTATTCTGAAATACTGGAACGTTCTAAATGTTTGCCCGAGGGTGAAGGGAGAACGGAAATGATTAATATCTATTCTCCATTCCCGTGCACGGGCGCACGGGAATGCGACAATAGCCATAAACGCTATGATACAGGGTTTTTACCCTGTAGAATAGACGTTAGACAGGCACAACTGTTTTTTGATTGTGAATATTGTCGGGCGCAGTCGCCGAAAGAAATGGTGTGGAGTTTGGTGGTGTTCAATCGGACACAACATAGTATGTTGGTGGAAGAGTTTGTGCGAGGAAAAAATAGGACATACAATTGTTTTCGGGATTGGGTTCGGGAGAATGTGGATATAACAAGCATCGATAACCTATCCGCTTGATACAAAAATGGCTATTATTCATTTTATGTTATGGGATAAAATGAATATGAGAAATTGGCAATTATTGTTTATTGTTTCTTTTGTTGTCTTTTGCTCTTCTTGCCTTTCTTTTGTTGTTTCTTTCGTCTTCCTCCTTCCACTTGTTCTTTTTCTGGTACATCTGGTCCATCTGGTCCATTTTCTGGTACATCTGGTCTATCTTGTTGTCCATCTTGTCCATTTTCTTGTCCATCTGGTCTATCTTGTTGTCCATCTGGTCCATTTTCTTGTTGAATAAAACTATTAGCAGCATTAGCAGCAGAAGTACTTAACGTATTAAGTAGACTATCCGGGCATTCACCATTGACTGGGTCAGACCCATCCTCACATTTACCGGTTTCAGAATTAGGCTCTTTACCACCTCTATGTCTTCTGTGCTTTCTCGTCTTCTTCATCGCCTTCTTCAAACTCTTGGCCGCCTTCTTCATCAACCCCGGTCCCATACTGTCCACTGTCTTGGTTGTCTTGCGGTAAAGTTTCTTGGCATCTACCAACGCATTCTTGAACTTGTAATTCTTGTTGGTCGCGCGCTTTTCCTTAAACACCTTGCTCACCAATTCTGTCCACTCTGTCATTGTTCTATATATATCCCCGATATTTTATCAATCATCCACTTGTTATTGTTGCCACACATTTTTCATACATAAAAAATGTGTTGTATAATGAGAGTTCTTACAACTTACCTTCCAAATTCAAACGGTGTCTTCATCCATATTCCTAAAATCCCATATTGTAATCATCCTGGCAAATTCCTACCTGTTGTTGTTTAATGTTCGACACATTGTTCTCGATTTCAATACGATTACGAGGACACGCGTCATCATCCACACGCATCGTTCCGAACATTTCGTCAATCTCGTCCACCGCATCTTTTTCATCCGTCAGTTCGCTGTCTAAAGTTGCCATCTGGTTCAAATCCAATACCAATTGGAACGCGTTTGTTCCATAATACCCCGTTTGTCCACACATGACGTTCGCTGACACACCCTTCATGTGATCAAACTCACCGTGTCTCGTAGCATCCAACAACACCTCCGTATGAACTTCAAACGTGGATTTGGCAATCGGACCAATGTTGTCGCTCAGAATACCCGTGCGGAATATAGATACCATACCTTTATTACACGTCATGCGATCACACAACAAACTCGTGTGGTGATAATTAATCGCCACATCACTTGCCTCCATAACATCCACCAATTCATTGAATATCGTCTGTCTCGCCGCTTCAATACCGAGCACATCAAACACTTCCTTAATATCGTTGCTGACCGTGCGTTTCGTATCAATATACTCTAAAGCTAGCGTATCCAACAAATTGGTTCCCGTGGTATCCAACACCCACGTGTCCTTACGCACAAACTTGCCGTCGTTCTTGACGACCATGTTCTGGACTTTGCGCGGTAATACATTGGAAATACCATCTACACCACGGAGGACGATATTGTTCAACAAACTGTTTTGGAAATTGTGGAGCAGGTAAATTTCGTCGGATTGGTCCAACGATTCCGCCACGTTGCGTTTCTTGTTTTTGTTAAACACGTCGCTGTTCATACGAATACGGAACACCAGTTTATCCATATTGTAGTCCGAATACACACAATGCACGTCATTGCCATACGAACTGTTTTTGATTGCGAAATGAATATCGTCCATGGTTATGTTCTTGTCCAGCAACACCTCCGCATCCATTTCCATGCGGATAATCCATTTGGAACGAACGGGGGTCGTCCATTCCGCGCCTTCATTACATTCCTCCATCAATCGTTCAAACTCGTAAAAGTGGTTCATCATGACCGCATCTTCGCTAATGTTGGTGTTGGTCTCCACCGGATCGAAACAGATTTGAATGGAACTGACCACATCCACCAATTTCGTGTGTTCAATCATATTGGCGAATTTAGCTGCTTTTTCCATATTGTCTTCATCTATCGGTTTCATAAACACCGTCAGCGACGACTTCTTGGGGTTCTTGGTCAAACGCAGGATTTCTTCAATACGAGGAACACCACGCGTCACATTGGATTTGGACGCAACACCTGCTAAATGGAAAGTGTTCAGTGTCAATTGTGTCGTCGGTTCACCAATCGATTGCCCCGCAATCACGCCCACCATTTCACCCGGGTGTACGATGGCTTGTTTGTATTTCAACACGATGGTTTCCAGCAACATGACAATCGCTTTGCGATGGAACCGTTTGACACACAACAAATCGCGAGGGTTGAGGTAGTAGTGGAACATCAATCGGAACAATTGGCGGGGTGGCGCAAACCGGATGGTCTCAATTCGTTTGTAATATTCTTCCACCAATTGAAAACATTCCAGAGGCGTAATGTCCACCACCGAATTGGACGACAATCCCAGACTGCCTTGAATATTCTGTATGATATTTTGGAACGAAACGGGGAGTTTGACACCTGTATCATCCGTGTTTCGGAATACGGCTTCCACCGCATCGTCGCGGTATTCTAACAAATAGTCAATATAGGATTGGCAGTATCGTGTTGCGTCTGCCTTTTGTTTCTTCAGACGGTTGGCGGCGCCTTTTGTGTAAATATTCAATACATTGGTTTCGTCGCTGTTTACGCCGACAATATCATACATCATATAAATGTCTTCCACGCTCATTCCAGCCAGAGGCAATGATTGATTTTCCACGCGAGTAGAATCGAACCCATCATCGCCATAGGAAAACTGGATGATTTTACCCACACTGTTTCTCACCGTCATATCATATTCCACCTTCAAATCTTCCAGACCTTTGATGAGACGTCGCTGGATATACCCCGTTTGCGATGTCTTGACCGCTGTATCAATCAAACCAATACGACCACCCATCGCGTGGAAGAAGAGTTCGGGGGCGGTGAGACCGCTGATATATGAATTCTCAATGTATCCACGTGCGTTGGGCGAATCGTCGAATTTGGAATAATGAGGGAGTGTGCGACTGTCGAAACCATAGGGAATTCGTTTGCCATCTACGTTCTGTTGTCCCAAACACGAAATCATCTGGGCGATATTGATGAGCGAACCTTTCGACCCCGAATTCACAATCATCAAGAACCGATTGTTTTTACTCAGGCTTTTGCGTCCAATTTTGCCCGTCTCATTGTCCGCCTGTTTCATGATATTGTTAATTCTATTTTCAAACTCGGTCATATTGGTATTAGCCGTTTCGTTTTTGAAAATACCCAAATGAATATTATCAATCACTTGTTTCGCTTCCAACTTCTTGTCCGCAATGACTTTGATAATATCGGTGGTTGTTTTCTTGTCTGAAATCAGGTCGCTAATACCGACACTATACGAACTCGTTTTCATGTATTCGGTAATGATGTTTTGTATGTTATCAATGAAATCCGCCGCTTCGCGGTTTCCATAATCGTTGAATGCGCGATGAATAATTCCTTTGCCTCCCAACACAGACTTGTCGATTTGTCCGCGTTTGTATTCGCCATTTCGGATTTCCATGACATTGTTGGACGTCGCAAAGTTTTCGCCGTCTTCAAACAACTTGGTCTTGGTTATCATCGTGATTTTAGGCATGATTTGAGACAAGATTTCGAAATTGGTTATGGTTTTCTTGTCCACGATTTTGGAAACATCTACATTCGGATACATCATCAATAGGTTCATCGCTTGTCTTGGTGTGAAATCCATCTTACTACGGGTAAAACGGTACGCACCCAAAAGCGAGTCTTGATAGATACCAACAATGGGCGAATTATTCGCCGGACTAATTATTTGATAAGGAATAGCGGCCAAATGGCGCAATTCTGTTTCTGCCAATACATTCTGTGGCATATGCATATTCATCTCCATAACACCCCCTATTTTTCAATAAGGGCCGGACTATATCTTGAGCCTTATCCGGATGATTTATCCTTCGTTTAAGACCTGTAACCGTTTAGTCTCTGAACTTTCTCCATACTCTAATCATAACGAGGTTAGGAGCTTAGCTGCGGATTACCCAATCCCCCACATTTTTACCATACCCGAGTTCCAAATCTCGGCCATATATGCGTTTCCACATATACTTGGTAGTGGTTATATATTGTTTATTAGACAATACAGGGCTCTAAGGGACTTCCCGCAATTTGATTACATTGCCGTGAAACCACGACTAGACGATTATATCACGTAATATTTATATGCGTCATATTACATGGAAGATATTACACTGTTTTTCTCTATAAGTATATCTCCAACTTATAAAGCAGTCGCCTGTTTGGGACAAGATCTATCCCCATCGAACGGTTGATCCCACAAGGTTTCCCAAGGGGCCGGACTGTATCTTAAGCAAGCTCCAGATGGCTAATCTTTCAACGCTCACCAACACCCGTTCAGTCTCTGAATGCCTGTCATATCCTGCCAAACGGACGTAGACAGTAACACTGCGGATTACCCAATCCCCCACATTATTACCATACCCGAGTTCCTATCTCGGCCATATATGCGTTTCCACATATACTTGGTAGTGGTAGTGCTGTTTATTAGACAACACAAGGCTCTAAGGGACTTCCCGCATCAAGGTGTTTCGCAAATAATACTTTAAACTCATTTGGAAATTCTAACTCTTTTTCTTTATGGAACTTTTCTAACATTTTAACGTGTGATCTTATTTGTTCTGGCAATATTTTACTGTTTTTAGAGAGGTTTTCTGATGCGAGTAATGGCATTGTATTTCTCCAATTGAACGCAATATTATGAACCGTTTCGTCCATCATATTAAATGCGGATAATGGAATGACATGGTCTATATGCCAATTTTCATCATTAAACAAATATTGCGGATTAGAATATTTCAGCCATTCAAAATACTCATAACCATTACAACCGAGATATTCGAGTAATCTTTGAGTTTTATTGGCTATAGCAGATTTGATGCGAACTCTTATATTGCGATAAAGTCTACTCAATGGGTCATCTCTTTCACATTCGCGACATTTCAAGCGATTGTATCTGAAACGTGTTTGAGACTTTACTACACCGCAATATTTACATATCGCATTGCCTTCGCCAATTCTCTCAATCAATTGTTGTTTTTCTATCTCACGCTGTTCTTCTCTAATAATTGCCTTTCGTTTTTTATAAATCACACTTTGTTCTTTTGCTTTCTTGTTGTGTTCTTCGTCGGTCCAATACCTTTCTCTTCGTTTCTCGTTGCGACAATCAGCACATTTATTATTGTTGCGAATGTATTTTGAAATGTGTTTTTCAACATTACATGTATTACACAATTTCACAACATCTGGTTGCGCTGTTTTAATGTATTCCTTGTATTTCTCTGTCTTTTCTTTAGCCGCAGCTGAAATACATTTCCTACAAATATTACATCGCAATACAAAGAGTTTGATATCCCCAACGAAACAACAACGCGAACAAGTTTTGACAGTTTTTGGGTTAGTATCACACGCTTCCATATTATACTGTTATCCCATAAGTCGTTTTTAAGTTTCTTTCCAAATTATAAAGCATTATCCACTAAGGAGTTTCACATATTTAATGCTCCTTGTTGCTGACATCGATGTATTCTTTACGAAAACATGCTGCATTACGCAGCGAAAATTCTATCAGCATTGTAAGATTTTGTCGCAGCGACATTCATGCGAAATGTATCGCCAACTTTCATCACTTTCACGATATGACACATCATACTCATTCGATGTAAACTGGGTTGTCTATTAAACAACACCGCGTCTCCATCCATCATATGACGATGTACGATATCACCATTTTCCAAGCGAATGGATGTGCGGTCAATGAAACGCAAGGAAATGCTTTCGCCGTTCCTGCGTTCCAGTATTTTCGCACCCGGATGAACATCCGGTCCATTCTGTATCAATTTCATCAAGAAATCGCGGTTGAGATCGTTCACAACCACAGGTTTTGTAATATTTTTAGCAATTTTCAAAGGAACTCCCAGTTGACTTACGGACAGGTTTGGATCGCCAGTAATGACCGAACGCGCACTGAAATCCACACGTTTACCCATCAAGTTCCCACGAATACGGCCATTCTTACTATTCAACCTGCTCATGATACACTGAAATGGACGACCAGAACGTTGCGCCAACGGCATCGCGCCCTTGACTTTATTGTTCACAATCATCGCCACATAATACTGTAGCACCATCGTTAGCGATTCAATGACGTTTCCATTCGCATTTTCTTCTATTTTGTTTTTCAAATCTGTATTGGTTTTTAGAATATTACTATAAATGTGTGTTAAGTCATCCTCACTGCGTTGTTGCGCATCGTGTTTCACTGAAGGGCGAACGGCGGGAGGCGGAACCGGCAATACAGAACAAACCATCCATTCGGGACGAGACCAAATGGGGTTCAATCCCATAAAATGAACATCATCGTCGGAAATGCGTTTGAAAATTTTCAACACGATTTCCGGAGTGAGTTTGATGTTGATTTTTTGGCGGTCTGTACTTTGTTTTACCTCCACATTCTGCCAAATGGCAAACAGGTTGGCCATGCCTTCCTGCTTGATTTTATCCGGCTGGAGACATCCACACCCATCGTCCGTCGCATCCCCGCAACGTTTCACTTTCGCGCACAAATCCACTGTATAATCCCAACGTTTGTCTGCGGGCATATCCAAAATGTGGCTATGCCCCGTCTTGCTAATCAACAGACGACTACATTTGAAACAAATACACTTGAACACTTTCATTATCTCTTTGATGTGCTGGATAAAGAACACCGGACGCGCGAGCTCGATGTGTCCGAAATATCCTGGAGTATCCGTGTAAGTCAGACCGTCGGTTGGACAAATCAGACCCGGCTCCAAGACACCCATACGCGGGTCAAAGAGACCGCCAATCACTGGTTTGTTGTTAATATACGTATCTCGCTTGGTTATTTCCGCGACCGAACATTTGCGGATTTCTTCGGGAGACAGCATACTAAACTGGATACCAATAATCTTGGCGGGGTGCACATACTCAGTAGAATTAGATTTCGCAGAAGCCATTTTAGAATTACGTGGGTTGGAGAGTGCTATAATATATTGTATAAATTATTTATATGGTTTTCGTCTGATGTTTATTTCCTTTCAATTTTTTTGGAAATACCCGGTTTCTTTCGGTCGGGAGATAATGTTTTTTGCGAAATAGTATAAACCGCTGATTGGATATACTTGTATCTCCCTTTGTTTTCATATCTCCAATAATGCCGGCTCGTGATAAAAAATACCCTTTGCGTAATCGTCTTCGTCAAAAAGCAGTGGAAAGTTCTAGTTCGGAAAGCGACAGCGACAACAAGAGTTCGACGGAATACGAAAGTTGCGATGAAACAGAATACACGGAATGCGGTTCTTCGTCAGAAACCGAACCCACCGATGACGGACGGAGTTCGATGGATAATGAGAGCCGTGTTTCGGATGATAAAAAACGCAAATTCAAGACTATGTTGGACAAGTATTTTGCAGAGGACCGCGAACGAGAACGGGAACAGGAACAAGAACGCCGTTCTTCCAAACACAAATCGAATAAGTCCAAACAGGCAAAATCGGACAAACGTGAACGCGAGCGCGAACACAAAAAACATTCCAAGTCGAAGTCATCGTCGTCCCGTCGTGGTCGTCGTAATCGGTCAGATACCGAAAGCGACGAAGAGGAGGATGACGAGACCATTGTGTTAGGAAGCGAAGACACTTTTTCAGAAGACGAGGAAGGAAGTCGTCGCGGGTTTCGGTCTGGACCCAAGAAGTTCGATATTATTACCGCAATTTACGGTTTAGATGATGGTGGGGACGACGAATTGGACGAATACGACGAAGAGGAGGATGAAGAAGAGGAATGTAATAGTTCGGATGAAAAGACATTTATGGGAGACAAATATGAAAAAGTAGAAACACCCGTTAATACAATTGTTTCTCCCAAATCAAAAGAAAACGAAAAGGATAAACACAAAAAACATGGTAGCCATAGTAAGGACAAACACAAACACAAGTCATCTGTTTCTGAAAAAAACGAAGAAAAAGAGGAAAAGTTGCCCGACGCAAATGCGCCGGATGCGCCATACAAGAATATTGAAAAAGAATATGCGGAATTGGTGGAACTCAAGAAAAATCTGACGGAACAATTGAAAAAGCATCCCAAAAATAAAATCCTGTTGCGGTCTATCGAAGAATGTCAGGCGGATATTCGCAAACTGGTTAAGGAAACGCGATTGAATAATACAAAAGAATATCGTAAATTGCTCCAATACAGCAATACAAAGGCCAATGAAATTGAGTACTTTAAAAAGAAATTGTCCAACGCGGACCAACTGACCATTATGTCGGATTTGAAAGAAATCAATAAACACATTTTTTCCGAAAAACCGTATCGTCTGATGGTATTACAGTCCAAAATTCCCGCTAAATACAAGGCGGTGGCCATGCAGAAACTCAATATGTTGCGCGAAATGGATGCGAGCGACCACGAGTATTTCAAAATCAAAAATTGGGTGGACACGTTTATGCGTATTCCTTTTGGTGTATATCGCAATCTGTCGGTGACATTGGGAGATGGTATAGAAGCGTGCCACGACTTTATGTCGAACGCGCAAAATACGCTGGACAAATGTGTCTATGGTATGAACGACGCCAAACTCCAAATCATGCAAATGGTTGGACAATGGATTGTCAATCCCGGCTCAATAGGAACCGCCATTGCCATTCACGGAAACGCCGGAACAGGAAAAACAACGATCGTTAAAGACGGCATCAGTAAGATACTCGGACGCGAATTTGCCTTTATCGCGCTGGGCGGAAGTGGCGACAGCAGTTTCTTGGAGGGGCATTCCTACACTTATGAAGGAAGCACGTGGGGTAAAATCGTCCAGATTTTGATAGACAGTAAGTGTATGAACCCGGTCATTTATTTCGATGAATTGGATAAAGTGAGTGATACACCTCGCGGTCAGGAAATCATTGGTATATTAACCCATTTGACAGATACCACACAGAACACGCAATTCCACGACAAGTATTTTTCGGAAATCGATTTTGATTTGAGCAAGTGTTTGTTTATTTTTTCGTATAATGACGAGAATGCAGTCAATCCGATTTTGCGGGACCGTATGTATCGCATCCAGACAAAAGGGTATGATACTAAGGAGAAAATCAAGATTGCGCGGGATTATATGTTGCCGAAAATTCGCGAACAAGTTTCGTTTCAAGAGGGAGATGTCATTATTCCGGATGATGTGTTGAATTATTTGATTACGAATACACGGTTTACAAATAACGAGTCGGGAGTACGCAACTTGAAACGGTGTTTGGAAATCATACACACAAAACTGAACCTGTTCCGCTTGATGAAACCGGAAATTCAGTTATTTGAGAAAGATATGAATATGCGGGTTCAATTTCCGATTACAGTATCTCGGAAAGAGGTGGATATTCTGATAAAACACCACGAAGAACGGTTAAACCCGAGCTTAGTAGGGATGTATGTGTAGGGTGAGTGCGTGTGTATGTCTAATGTGTAATAATATGATGGAACAACATAAATAATAAATAAGGATATTCTGTATCTTTATTTATTCTCCCAATACAATGAACCAAGACGAAGTAGAAACACTAATACATATCAAAATGCGCATGTCGAAACGTCCTCTAAATACGTATTCCCAAGAATATGTCCAGGTCTATCGCCAAATCGAAGAATTATGTCGCAAATACTGCGATCATGTGTGTGTAGAAGACGAAGTCGAGCCTATACCTGACCAAGTGATGAAGATTAATTATTGTGTATTTTGTGAATGTACGTTTCCATAAAATATTTATGCCACAGCGAATGAGTAAGTATGTGAATACGGTTCTAACGGCAACACAAAATCATTTCCTAAACGTCGAAACCCTTCCGGTTTGGTTCGTCGTTTTGCTTTTTCTAATTTGGACGCGCCAACGCCGATTTTATCTTTTGCCACTTCAATTCGTTCGCCGGCCGCTTGTATATCTGCGTCTCCCGCTTCTTTCTTTATTTTGTTAGATGCCTGTTTTTTTGCTTGTTCGGCTTGTTTCTGGGCAGAAGAAGTCGTGTCTGCGGCTTGTTTTCCTTTTTGACCAATTGCCCTTGCTGCTTGTTTTTTGGCAAGTGCTCTTTCTTTGGCTGTTTTTGGTGCGGGTGGTGCAGGTGGCGGTGGTGGCGGTGGTTTGTCGGCAGCGGGTGCGGGTGGTGCGTCTGCGGTTTTGGGTTGTTCTAATGCTGGGCCAGGTGATACAGAGGTTTCATTCGGTTCTAGACCTTCTGTTAGAGACCAATCCCCGTTCCATAAAAAAAGAAAAAGAACACACAATAATCCAATTATGAAATACACATGAAGCATATATCGTATTATATAATATAATAATATCTCTAATGTCTATTCTCCATTTCTGTTAAGCAGTTGATGTTCTAAAAACATCAACGCGCATATGCGCGTTGTCGGTTTGAGACCGACAATCGCTTGGCCTCCCGGGCACAGAAATGGAATCATAGCATATACGCTATACTCCAGGGTTTTCACCCTGGAGAATAGACGCTAAACTCATTTCATTCACCGCTGTACTGTGTAGTGAATGAAATAATACACATACATAATCATCTGTATTTTATACACGAATACGATGTTCTATTTCCCGATATATTTTGTCCGTTCCATGTATAACCGTATCATTTAATCTGCCAAGCGTATTCATCGCGGAATTCATCCACAACACTGGAATATAAAATACATCCAACATTCTCCAACCACGCGTTAAATCCTCCGAAACTTTCCCGGAAAGTTCTCCCACCCATCGGTGATCTCCCCACCATTCATGTAATATATTCGTATAGGGAGACGTCGATGCGGACGGCGACGGAGTAATTGAAGAAGAAACCGTGTTTTTTGTTTGTCCTAAAGAATAGACATTCTCTGTATTGTCCGCAAACACAACATTGCGAACCGATTTCGTGTTTGAATGCTCGTTTAAGATGCGTTTCATTTGTCGAACTTTATGACTGACTGTATCTACAAAACACACCTGAAACAACACATTTAAAAATATATATGTAATTATGATGCCTAATATGATTTTTGTTCCTAGAGATAAATGTATCATCATCTATGCTGTCTTACTATCTTATTTTATAATGAGAAACAACGAGCATTCTCCCATACATGATAAACTATGATGCGGCATTACAATGAAATCATCTCGTTAATATCGACTGGAACGTCTTCTACTTGAATGCTTTTGGTAGTACTTATTTGACCGGAAGGAGTAAGATAGCTCCCTAAAAATACTCCGCCAATCCATCCCTCCATTTGTTTCACGAAATTCGAAATGATCACTTCCGTTTCTTCGCCATACACTAAATACATTCCAATTACTCCCACCAATAAAACAATAATGAATAGAACAATATTCTTTTTGTTTTTGTCAATGAAAGACACGGAATGTCCATCGGAATATTCCGCATCTACATCAAACCATTCATTGAAAGTATCTGCTATAGAATTAAATTGTTCAATAATACTCATATATTTCCTTTTGCCATAAATATTTTGTGTTTTAAACCAATTAGAAAGGTGCGGCGTAGTTTGGTATTGTACGTTTCGTATCTCTCTAAATGAACCCTCAAGAAAAGGAACAGTTGCGAAAATTGGTGTCGCAGAGTGATTGCGATGACAATACTGAATATATTCGTGAGTTCAAGAATAGCGAACGCCTACTGAACGACGTGTCCACCATGGAAAAACTCAAACGGTCGCATCGCTTAATGCGGGAGAATTCGCCGGAAGAGTTCGCGGAGTTGTGTCGCGCGGAATGTTCGTTTTTATATGACGGGTTTACGATGATTTTCAATAAATTGCTAAAGGACGAAATTCATTTGGGGATTTTGATACAAATGATACGTGTATTAAAACAAATTGAAGATGGTGTAATGGACCAACACGAGGGTTCAGTGGTTGTTGGCAAAATTTTGAAAGAAATGTATGTGGACAGTGCTATCCGACGTGGAGAACATTTGGATGAAGAATATGCTAAAAAACAAGCGTCCATGGAATCCGAAGTCAAACCCATTCGTTGGAGGGAATTCAAGCAACAACAAGAATACGCAAATGCCAACCCTCGTTCCTAAATAATATGAATTTCCAAAAATACATAAACGTATATTTATAATCTCCCTAACCATCTCCTAAAATGTCGGCGTCTACTCCTCTTTCCAACGAACACTATGCGAACTTGTTTCTTACAGAACAGACTTGTCAGAATTATGCGGTCTTGAAATTAGCGGTTTCTACTTCACGTCCTGAATTGGTGGAGGCCTATCGCGAAGCGGTGGATAAACACAATGCTGCCACACGTGATAATCTGTATTACAATTCCGGGTTCGATTTGTTTCTTCCTGATGACGCAGTATTTTCTGGTCCTCTTCAAACCAAAATGCTCAATTTAGAAGTGAAGGGGGAGATGATATACACTCGTATATTTGTTTCCACTGACAAAAACAATGTAGTTGGCGCGGTTTCTATTCCTTCTCCCTATTATTTGTATCCCCGTTCAAGTATAGCGAAAACCCCGCTGATGCTGGCAAACCATACGGGCATTATTGATGCTGGATATCGCGGAAATCTCATCGCTGCCACCAGATGGTTGGTAAACAGCGCCTCGGATGATCCGTCTCACGTTATTCCTTATTCCATTGAAAAACACACGCGATTGTTTCAATTGTGTCATCCGTCGTTGTGTCCTATTTTTGTCGTGTTGGTTCCCGAAACCGAATTAACGAGCACCGCACGTGGAGAAGGCGGATTTGGATCTACTGGTAAGTAATCGTCTCCCATACTGAATACAGAATACTGAATACAGAATACTATATCATACAGTGTATGGCACTATATGATACACTAAGCACACGCAAACACAGACACACATCCCACATTATTTTGGCATTCTGTATCTTCTAACACACTGTTATACACACGCAATACAGTTGTGTCGTTTAGATGACAACTGTGTTTCAGAAAACAGTTTCAAATACTTATCCGCCATTTCATCCTCCCACCCTACAAGTCTATCGAGGCAAATATATAACAAATATAGAACACACGCACACACAAACACGTCCATCCATGCCTTCCGAATTTACTAAAGTATATGACCGCAAATCTATCGCAACCGTCGCCAAAAAAGTGTTCGTATTTGATTTGGACGAAACGATTGGGTGTTTTACGGAACTGTATACTCTATGGTGTTTTATGCTACGGAATTATACTGTTCCCACCGACGACGAACATGCAATACAACTGCTATTCAATGAACTCTTGGATTTGTTTCCCGAATTTTTAAGGAAACACATCCTAAAGATCCTGAAATACATTCATGAACAAAGGGAAAAAGGGAGATGTCATCGTGTATATTTATATACCAATAATCAATGTGATTATATCCAGTGGGTCAAACACATTATTGTGTATTTGGATTTGAAAATAACAGACGGCAAATCCACCCTGTTTGAAAAACCCATTTGTGCTTTTAAAATAGGAAACACGGTAGTGGAAAAACGTCGCACACGGCACGACAAAACGTGGTCGGATTTCATTGCGTGTTCGCTATTGCCCAAAAAAACGGAAATCTGTTTCTTGGACGATAAACATTATAAACAGATGGTAAATGACCGCGTGTATTATATTCAACCGCCACCGTATTATCATTCTCTCCCTCATCAAGAAATATATGAACGGTTTTGCGCATCTCCCATTCATCAACGTCTAAATCCGGTTCGTATTCCGTCTCCGCCTCCGCTCCTCCACCCTTTTCGATATGCGGAAGTGTCTAAATGGAAAATAATGACGGCGGAGGAACACCAGACGATATACACCAAATGGATGTATTATATTCGCGAATTCCTTATGTCGTCTCTACGCACTCAAACGCGCAAAATCCGGTGTCGTATTGGGAGATTTACCCGAAAGAAACGCAATGGCCGTGTTCGCGAAGGTATATAGCGGAGTTAAGTCTTTGTCTTCTAAAAGAGAAGTAAATGTGCGAGAATAAATGTCCATTATATTGGTTTCATTCCACACTAGATACAAATTGTATATCAAAAACACCAACACGCCTAAAATAAAGTTAAAAAAGGAATGAAATGGTCGGTTCCATAACAATACAATAGGGAGAATTTTAGAAATCAACATCATTCCCGCAAATTTCAAAAGTATCTTAGGCGATTTGCGATAATATGTCAATAGAACAAAAGTAAATATATTCTCCCCAAACCCTAAAAAGAAAACCAGGAGTGGGTTCATCCATTCATATGCTGTGTGTGTTATAGGAGATGTGGACCGCTTCGTTTTAGGAAGAAACCAATATAGCAAAAACCAGACGGTCATCCAATCGGAAAACAGGAAATCGAAACGGATATGTCCGGTTTTGTCGGTGGTGTATTTATGTGGGTCAAAGGTTTGTAAAGACGCCGTTTGTGGGAGACGTGTTATGGTATGGTCGTGTTTGTCGTAATCCATTATATGCGATACGGAAAGAGTGATATATAGTATTCCTATATAACCCTTTATACAGGGTTATATAGACAGTAGATGATTATGTTTTACTATCTGTATGAATAAGAGTATGTATTTTATCATATGTCTTAGAACATCGTGGATGGACGAGCATTTTTGCTATAGTGTTGGTCATTGGCCATTTGGCGGGTAAGCGCGCCACCGCGCACCCATCCGTCCAGTGCGGCCTCTTCCACATTGTATGCCGGGTTTTGGACACGCTCTTCCATCTTTTGGTCGGTGGGATACATACTGTAATCCATAAACGATTTAGACATAATGGTGGAAACACTCTTCTTGTCGGTGCTCATTTCTCCCTGTAAAAGTTGTGTTTCCAGGAGAGTATCACAAGAACCACGTCCCAAATAGGGAACCGTAATGAAAGGCCGTGTATTCAAGTTCAGTTTGTCTAAACTTCGCGTTTGCTCTTGCTGGATGAGCAGTTTGGAGTCGGCATCCACCGCCGCACCACTAAGGCCATTTCCGCCATTGGTCGCACTAAATAGCATTTGAGGATAAGCCGTAGCAAAGTTCACATGGCTGTTGTCGGCGGGGTCGCTGAAATAGTTGGACAAATTGTAATTAGCAAATCTCATATTCAATACTTGGCGTTGTGTATTGTCGATTTCTTCAGAACCAATTCTCCCTAAATTGAAAAAAGTATAATCTGACATTTTGAAATACGGTATGATATTATATTATACGGATATACAAAATCATATACATATGACGACGCGTTTACGTCTATTCTCCAGGGTAAAACTCCGGGAGAATAGCGTATATGGCAATTGTCGCATTCCCGTGCGCCCGTGCGCGGGAATGGAGAATAGATATTTATACGTATCTGGCTAAATTGCGCGCACATGCGAACTTGTTGCCTTCTTTACAAGAAACCATACTGCCATAACAAAAGTCCGCAAATGCTTGTTGGTCATTCGGTATAGTAGTGCTGGGTGTGGAATAGAAAGGACGCATCGATTGTTCGAAATTAAATTGTTCGCCTAAATCCGTAAACAATTTATCCGCGATTTCCGGTTGGTCGGGGTTGGCATTACGGACCAACTGTTTTGCTTGCGCCAACACATCTAGCCCAACATTTTTGTTAAAAGTGGGAGGAGCCGGTTTTTTATTTACGTTGTAATCGTAATCGGTTAACATAACATTGGAAAAAGGATTTTCAGGTTGGGGAGATTGGAACACAGTGGATGGTATTTTAATATCGGGGTCGTCTTTTAGCGTATCGCGCACTAAATCCGAAAAGTTTTCTCGTTGGTGTTGTTTTCGGACTTGCGTTTTTTGTTTTTCTTTTTCGTCATATTGAAATACTAAATAAATGGAAAATAAAGTAAAGCCAGTTATGAAAATACTTTGAACACTGCGTGTATACAGAAACACAAACAGAGCAACAAACAATACCGCACGGGTAATCGCATTCAGTTTTCGGGAGAATGTCATGTCTTCTGTGGGAAATATTTCTGTTATGTGTTGTAAATTTAGTAAAACATTCGGATTTTCTCCCCAAAATACGTGTTGCGATTGTGGTTGAGAATGTGCGTTGGCGGAAAACGTTTCTGCTCCACACGTTTCCTTGTCAGTACACGTTTCGGGAGATGTTTCTGTTTCTGGTTCATTGTATTCTTCTGTTTTTTCTCTTGTATTTGTTTCTGACATTCTTATACTCAAGTCTTATATATATTCGCAATAAAACATAACAAAATATCATGCGAAGGGAGAACAAACTGTATTCTCCCTAATGACTGTTCCCAATGGAGAAACAGAAATAAAGAATATACATAAAACCCATGGAGGATAGATGCTAAACAAAGACTAGATGGTTGTTGTATTTTCTATATTTCCTATATTTTATTTGTGTATTTCGGGAGAAGAGAAATCCAATTTACGTTTCACACATTTTTCGTCTATTTCTAAAGTTTCGCATTTAAAATCATTCGGAACTATTTTTAATATACATTTGGATTTCTCCCCATAGAGTGGTTCAGTACATCCTTTTTCTCCGTGTTTTGCTGTTTGTTTGTGGTCGCGCGCTAACGCGCGCTTTCGTGTGTTGTTCCATCGTTTTAATGATTTAGTACATCGCGAACGGAAATGTTCATACCGTTCACGCACATCTTCATAGGATAGTTTGTTTTTTTTGTTTAGCATTTGATTAACGGTTTCATGTAGCTGGTAAATGTATCGCGAAAAGGTATCCCGCGATTCCATATGTTTCCATTCCAACGGCAATTTACGGAAATTCTTGACCAAATTTTTGCGACATTTTCCGCAAGGCAACACATGTTGTAAACTCAAGATAAAATGCCGGTATTGGTCTTTTTGCTCATCTGTTGGGTGAGTAGGATAATTGAAGCTCATTGTATGGAGAAAATGCCACGTTCCGGGCCCCCAAATGGCAGTTAACATACCGTCATTACTATTATAATCATCACTCGTAAATACTGTGAGCGTGGGAGGCAGAGATACGGGACGCGATGAATGTCGACGTTTTGTTATTCTCGAAGAAGATAATTTGCGTACAGTTTTGCGGTTCATGTAATAGTTGCTGTGTCTTTTATATTATACGATATATTCTACAATATAAGAATTATTGTCTGTGCTCCATAGACGTTACCATGGAGTATAGTGGATACGGCTAATCGTGTAGAACATATTTTTTCGCGATTATTTAGGAAAACTGCGTTTGTAGCATAATAGCATTTTGCGTAGTGAAATACGATAGAATATGTCATACTATGTTATAATAAAATGCCCAAGTTTACTGAACTTTTGTATACCAGATTTATTCAACCGTATAGTAGACAGTTGTTTATCGGATTTATAATTATTGTGTTCTCTGTTTGTGCGTACTATTCTTATATGTTGTTCTTTGACAAGAAGCCCGAAAACAAAAAATACAATGATATTGCCAATCACAACCCCGAAACGGGAATTTTAACTATTATGTTATTTCATGTGGATTGGTGTCCTCACTGTAAAAAGGCGCTTCCTGATTGGAATGATTTTAAAGCAGAATACAATACACGTTCTATAAATGGCTACACAGTTGCGTGTGTAGATATTGATTGTACAAACGAGGAAAACCCACAAACAAACGCAGTTCGCGAACAATACAAGGTGGAATCCTTTCCGACGATTATTGCGACACTAAATGACAATAATGGAAATCCGATAAAGGTAGATTTTGAAGCAAAAGTGTCCAAGAAAAATTTGGTGAAATTTGTGGAAAGTCTTTCATCTAATCCAAAGGCGGGTTTCTAAAGTGGTTTGTTTGTTTATATAATACGATGCGTTTCATTGGTATATAATAGAATTTGGTTCTGTTATATACTACGTTTTTTAACGTCTATTCTCCCGGGTGAAACCCCTGGAAAATATCGCTAATAGCCGAATGGATAATCGGCGATTGAACTAAACGATGTATCAGTAGGAAAACACGTATCTTTAGGTGGCATTTGTATTTCTTCTGTAGTGATTAACCCTGTATCTAACGGAGATTGAAATGGATTTCGTTCGGCTTCGTTCGGCGTTTGTATAAAAATAGCATCATCATCATCATCATCGTTATCATTATGTTGTTGTTTTATTTGTGCTAAACACATTTGTTTTGTATAATAATCTACCCAAATGCTTTCGCCTAAACACGTTAACCGTTTCCGTTCTGCTTTAGACATAACAGCCATGCCAATTGCGTACAATAAATTAGGTTCTGCGTAGCTTTGATGAACTTGAATACAATGTTTAATTAAAGGACAAGGTGGATTACATTTATGAAATACTTTATCCATCAGCACCATTAAATATTCCAGCACATCATTACATTGAAATCGGGGAGAATAAAATATAGTTGGATCGTGTGTGTTTATTCCAAATATCTCGTCGGGATGTGCGCCGTTCTCGATACACGAGGTTAGGGGGAAATTTTCGAAAACAAACCCGTCGATATATACTTTATTCTCTATTTGCGTGGGCTGAAATAATACAGGATAACTGGAGGAACAATAAACTGCGTCTATCAATTTCCAATGTGGATGTGTTTTATAGGAACAATCCACCTTACGAAAGTAGTTCATTTCCGTCATGATAAAATGCATTTCGATTTGTGTTGTTTCGAAGAATTCCAACAAAGTAATGTCTTCTGTTTTGTCTATCGCATATAATAGTGGTTTTACCATTTCCACAAAGTTGGACAATTCGATTAACCCTTTATTAGTATAAATCGTGTAAATATCGGTAAAATCCACTTTAAGTACATTGTTTAGCGGACGTTCAATTAAAAATCGTTCTACAATCTCCCAACCCAGTAATTTACAAAATCCACACAATGCTATTTGAATAGAACCGGCGGAAGTTCCATACATCGTTTGTATGTTCTCCATTTTCCAAAATCCGGCTTCCAACGCTTTTTTAAGAATGCCGAATTGAATAAACACAATGGTTCCTCCACCACACAATACAATGTGTTTGATGTTTGGAACATTGGGGATGGAGGGCGGACCGCATTTTTGTATTTTTTCTTCTTTTATTTTCATGGTTTAGGGAGAAAGGGGGGTATTATTCAATAATAATCATTTTACGTTTATGTTTATGTTGATGTCGATGTTTATGTGTAATGCTTTTACCCGAAAACGTCCGTAAATATCTTTTTTATACACTATATACAACATTCTCCCTTTTGTGAATAAAAATGTCTTGTATTTTATTTGCGGATGAAGAAGATGCTACTCGTCGTATCAACATAGATGAACTGTATGAGAAAGAACAACGTCGGGATTTGAAACAGTTGTCCATTTTTAATAAAATACTTAATCGAATTCATAAACGCATAACAACGACGAACCGAATGAAGCGGAGCGACAAATACATTTGGTTTGCCATTCCGGAATTTATATTTGGGGAGCCGATTTATGACCAGGGGGATTGTATCGCTTATGTTGTTTCTAAATTAAACGACAATGGTTTTTTTATTAAATACATGCATCCGAACACACTTTTTATTTCGTGGGAGAATTGGGTTCCTACTTATAAACGCAACGAAATCAAAAAGAAAACGGGACTGATATTGGACTCTAAAGGCAATATATTGGACAAAACGGAAAAACTGGAAGCGGAGGAAGAGGATATCAACGCCGGAATGTTTAATATGCGCGAACACTCGTCGGCGTCTACCGGCGATAATACCGGACAAAACAGCAAACCTGCGAAACAGTATACACCTATTAGTCAGTATCGTCCAACTGGTAATTTAGTATACAATAAAGATATTTTCGACAAAATCGAGAAGAAAGTGTCTTTTTCCTAAATGTCTATTCTCCCGCGTTTTCGATACGAAGTCATACTATATTCCTTCGAGTGTGTTTGTGGAATGGATATCTTTTCCAGTATTTTTTGGTGGTGTGTTTTTTATTTCGTCTTCCACCAAACATAGCTGGGTTTTCGTTTTCGTTTTCGTTTGGCTTTATAAAAATTTCGTAATATTTTTTGTAAACGTCATCTTCTTTAGGGGTTTGAATGTTTTTCTTTAATATGTCATTCACAAAAATATCGTATGTAAACAATGAATTATTGCTTATTTGGCCGATTGGTATTAAATTTAGCAAGGTAGATTTTTCCGGTAGACCGTCTAATACAAAATGGTTGAATAACTGATAAAACAGAGTATAACATATTATTTGAGACATTTCCATCGAAGATAATTTAGGGAGATTGCCATCTTTCTTTTTTGCTTCATGGATGTAATTGATATTGACCATTAGTATGTTTCTGTGGTCATTTTGTCTGTCGTCGTCGTACAAATAATACATTAAGTTGGTTGGAATGATTTGGTTCGATGTTGTTTCTGTGTTTGTTTGTTCCGTTGCTTGATTGTTAGGTGTTTCTTCGGGTTGATGTTCCGTTGTATCTGTTGTTGTTCCATCTGTTGTTGTTCCATCTGTTGTTGTTCCATCTGTTGTTGTTCCATCTGTTGTTGTTCCATCTGTTGTTGTTCCATCTGTTGTTGTTCCATCTGTTGTTGGTTCTTCTTTTTTTGGTGGCTCTTTAGTTTCTTCTGTTGTTTCATCTGTTGTTGTTCCATCTGTTGTTGTTTCTTTTGTGTTTGGTTCTTCTTTTTTTGGTGGTTGTTCTGTTGGTTCTTCTGTTGTTGAACCTTCTGTTGTTGTTCCATCTGTTGTTTGTTCTTTTGTTGTTTCGTCTGTTGTTCCTTCTGTGTTTGGTTCTTCTTTTTTTGTTGTTTCTGTTTTTTCCTTTATTGTTTCAGTTTTTGTTCCTTCTGTTGTTTCTTCTGGTCGGGTATTACCTCCGTTTTGTTGAGCTGGAAGAGATATACATTTCTCCCCCATTAAGTTATGAATGAATTGCTTAGCCAACACAGTGAAACATTCCTTGGTTTCACCGGTGAAACTATCATCTGAAAAACACTCATTTAGTATTTTTTTTATTTTGTTCCATATAGTAGAATTTAAACCATTATAATCTTTTTCATTTTTAGCAAAATATAAATGTTCGAGCAAAATTGCTAAATATTCATTGACGCTATTGTCTAACACCTCATCTTTTGGAAGGAATGTAATCTCTTTATTATTAATATTTGAAATTGAACAAATATTCTCATACTTCGTAGCTTCATTGTTGAGGTCAGCATTCTCCGATAAAACATTGTTTATTTTTATTTTGTGTTCCAGATTTAATTTATCTAAGAAAGCCGTATTAAATAACTCATGTATTTCTGATGGTTGACTATGTTTTGTAATTGTTGCGAATACAGTTGTAATAAAATTATTTTCATTCTTAATTTCCATAGCTACAGTTCCATCGTCTGTTTTATATTTACCCTGTAAGAACGTATCAATTGATTGAATTACAGAAGGCATAACTGAAGACAATTCTCCTAAAAAAAGAGCATTTAATTGCTCTTCTGTAAATAAATTCAAAAAAGACTTAGTTGCTAATTCTGTTATATTTAAATATTCATTCACAATCTTTTGTTTTTCATTCGGTGTATTTATTTCAGATAAACGATGTATTCGGTTTATAATCATATTCGTTGTTTTTTGTTTGATTTGGTCTGAGTGTGTACTGAAAAAGTCGTCTAATTTATTAAAAAAGTTGGTCAAAACAGCCTCTATTATTACCTTTATGTCAGGTTTATCGGGAGGGGTATATAAATCTTTTTCTGTTCCTATTCCCATTAAACGGGATACACTATTTGTTGCCATATTCTTAAGATTGGCTACACTTTTAGATTTCGTTGCGTCTGTAAGTTTTGATATATTTGATATATTTGGTAAACTTATAGATTTAGCTGATTTTTCTAAATTTCCAAAACTCGTTGTCGCTTTATTTGCTACATCTCCAAAACTCGCTGCCGCTGTATTTGCTAATCTTGATGCTTTGTTTGTAATATTTGATATACTTCCAGATATCTTGTTCGTTAAATCCGTCGCTGCTGTTTCGGCTAATTTTGCCGATTGTCCTATATTTTCTAAACTTGGTAATCCTTGTTCCATATTTAGGGATGTTTCAAGTAATTCATTTGAGTTAACATTTGTCAAATTTCCAAGTGTTTCAATTGTATCAAGTGAATGCTTAAATTCTTCTACCCTTTTGAGTGGTTTATTATCGAACGTGTTTTGTATTTTTTTATATTCTTCAGTATTCATAATACTCTGAAACATAGAGGACATATCATTGGAATGTATTGGGGTGGAAACAGTAATCTGCGGTAAAGATAGTTTATACATATCTAGCCATTCGTCATCTTTGCTAGTGGTATAAGCATATAACATACATAAGCATTCATTTACGCCATAATGTGATATTTTGTCCAAATACAATACACTACATAAATATTCGACTAACGCTTCAATATCGGGCTTTATTTCTAGATTGTCGTATATATTTTCAACAGCCATGCGAAATCCAGGATATTCCTTTTCATTTTCAATTTCGCCAATATGTATTCTTTGTTCAATAACTCCGTATTTTATTTCACGGGTGTTATTGTTTACATGCGCAAGAGGATATCCAAATTTATCGGGGCTACCACCTTTAAAAGACGTCGGCGGCGACGGCGATCTCAGCTCATCACCCTTTGTATTGATTTCGGATTGGTTGTTTTCTCCAATAAAAAAAGAACAGATTTTTTTAAAAATAGGCTGATAATTATCTAAATGTTCGGCTTTGATATTATCGATTTGCTCTACTAAACGTGTCAATACAATGTGAAGCACACGTTGTTTGAATAAAACCGATTTGGTTTGAATAGTGTTTGTTATGTCTGTTTTTAATTTAGACATTATGAGCTCGATTATTTCTTTTTTATAATTGTCATTGTCGGGGTCTTCAGCTACATGAATATATGAATATAAACTTCCTACAATTAGGTCTACCAGTTTTTCGCTCTTGCTATTCGTTAAATATGGATTAACCAAATCAGTATTAATTCGAGATGCGTATTCTTCAGATTCATTTTTAAATTGTTCTTCGGGTTTGTTATTAATATTTCCCGGACCTGGGTTTGGAAATAATGTTTTAAAAACAATATTCATTACACCTAATGCGGTATTTGCTGTATTTTTTGCGTCGTTAACTTGCTTTGGAATGTTCATATTTTATACAATAAGACGACATTTATAATACAGTTCCGTATTTTATATAAAATTGAAATAAACCACATAAAATAAACATTTAGAGATAACGCGCACCACCATATTAAATGAATACAATTGAAACAGATACTGAAAATTCCATAACGGCCGCTTCGGTTGCTGCTGCTACCGCTACTGCCACAAACACTACTATTACTGCCAAACGAAAGAGTTCCAAAAAAGAACAAACAAAGAAACGCAAACAGGAAATAACAGAACAAGATAAACACCGAATGTGGGAGGCGTTTCGGACTGACCGTTCAAACGCTAAATGTAGCAGCTCCGTTGACATACCCACGCCGAATAGCGAATGTAAAACCGAACACGCTTTTCTCGACAAAAATTACGACGAAGATTATTGTTCTTCGTGTAATTCGCTATTGATGGTTATGGACGAGGGGTTTCCCACGTGTGTAAATCCGCAATGTGGCATTATTTATCGCAACACATTGGATTATTCTCCAGAATGGAGATTTTTCGGAGTGGATGACAAGAATGCGAATGACCCTACACGATGTGGTAATCCCATTAATCCCCTGTTAACCGAATCGTCTTTTGGATGTAAAGTGTTATGTACGCCTAAATCTTCCTTTGAAATGAAAAAAATACGTAAGTGGACCGAATGGCAATCGATGCCCCATAAAGAAAAATCGCTATACGACGTGTTTCAGTACATTACTGTAATGGCGCAAAACTCGGGGATACCAAAAATATTTATTGACGAAGCAATCGTGATATACAAGGACATCTCGGAACAAAAGATATTTCGTGGGCTTAATCGCGACGGCATTAAAGCGGCGTCAATATACATTTCGTGCCGTTTAAATGGATGTCCGCGCACGTCGCATGAAATTTCGGAGATATTTAAGCTGGATAAGGCGAGTGCGACCAACGGGTGTTCTATGGCGATGAATATCCTGAATAATTTGGAACGGAAAGAGGAACCGACCAATACGCAAACGTCGGATTTGTGTACTACGACACCGGTCATGTTTATTGAACGGTATTGTAGCAAGCTTAGCATACCATCGGAGTTGATGGTGTTGGCCAAATTTGTGGCGAATAAACTGGAAAAAAATAGCTTAATAACGGACAATACACCAAATTCTATTGCGGCTGGCGTCATTTATTTTATATCGCAAAATTGTAATTTGAATATTTCCAAGATGGATATTAAATTGGTATGTGGAGTGAGTGAAGTTACTATAAATAAGTGTTTTAAAAAGATGGAAACAATGAAAGAACAATTGATACCGAGTTGTGTATTAGATAAATATTTGTAGTTGATATTGCTTATAAACAGTTCCTCGAGAAGATAACTGTGGAATACAACATAAAAACGCGGTATAATGAATATTGGGGTTTAGGAGCAAAAATGGATGAAGAAATAGTTCTGTATCAAAAATAGGAAAAGTGTGGTAAAATGCTGGTGTATCCGACACCGCCGAAAAAGAAGACGAAAATGACAATGACAATGACAATGACGTAAAGAAGGGAGATGGAGAAAAAGGTAAGATAAGTTCGGTTATATTGTGTTTTTTTATTGTGGGTTGCGTTTGCGTTTGCGTTTGCGTTTGCGTTTGCGTATTTTTTGGTATGGGGGAGGAGGTACGTTTTTTCGGAAAAAGAAGACGCCATATAGAAAATGTATGTGTTGTAAGCAAAAAGTTGGCAGCATTATAATGAAGTTGACAGAACATGAACTATTTTTATCTGATATGTATCCATAAAAACAGTTTTACATACTTTTTATTTTTGTCTTTATTCCAAATGGATTTGGTAGATACATAAAAATATAATTGCGAAATGTATATGGACACATTAGAAAATACAGAAACCATTTCATTTGAAATATCGGAAGTAGTTTCTGTTGCTGAACCCGTTGCGGAACCACCAGCAGTGGAACCCGTTGAGGAACCAGTAGTGGAACCAGTAGTGGAACCAGTAGTGGAACCAGTAGTGGAACCAGTAGTGGAACCAGTAGTGGAACCAGTAGTGGAACCAGTAGTGGAACCAGTAGTGG
>Ga0078894_10000295_pt1 | contig 33582 bp, 40 predicted proteins | sample LauGreSu1BDMLBSD_2_FD_67506 | JGI IMG/M metagenome (GOLD analysis project Ga0078894, IMG submission 67506) | Freshwater lake microbial communities from Lake Michigan, USA - Su13.BD.MLB.SD (version 4) (version 4) | ecosystem: Environmental > Aquatic > Freshwater > Lake | place: Lake Michigan... | reverse complement strand
AGATATCAATAGCTGCCGCAGTAGCTGTTACAGAGACACTAGAGACATCCATAGTAACTGAATCCACCTGAAGGGTGGCATTAGAGATATCAATAGCTGCCGCAGTAGCTGTTACAGAGATACTAGATACATCCATAGTAACTGAATCCGTTGTTACAGAGACACTGGAGACATCCATGTTGACTGAATCCGTTGTTACAGAGATACTAGATACATCCATAGTGACTGAATCCGTTGTTACAGAGACACTGGAGACATCCATGTTGACTGTATCCACCTGAAGGGTTGCATTAGAGATATCAAGATTAACTGAATCTGCATTAATTATTGCACTGCATATATCAACCATTGCCGAATCAGCATAGACATCTGCATGTGAGATATCAAACTGTGTGCCACTAATATCCACATTTACTGTGGGAAAAACATTCACACAACACGGTGGTTGTGGACTACAGTATTTTAAGCGGTTTGTGTAATCACTACTGGACATCGCTGCTCTGCTCTCCCATGTGAAAACCGGGGCCCCGGGTGCGAACAAATAGCAGAGAAACGATCCGCGTACTGATCAATGTGGTGGGCAGTCCTCCTTCTGTTAGGCACGGTGCTCCTCGTACACTGGATTGAATACAAGAGATCCATTCAAGAGTACACATTTGCAAACCCCGCATTGCTAGATCGTCACGATGAACTCCGCAGTCTACTTGGTGAGAAAACACCGCTGGCCGTGGAGATTGGACCATTGCCATGGCGACCAGAAGTCATCGCGAAGGCAGGATGGTCAGTCACTAATGCAAATACAGGAGAACAGATACCGGCCTCTTCCTGGACACCTGACATTCCAATTGGAAACCCCCACGATCTTGCAACCGAAATGGGTCTAACAACTGGACTGGGCGATATTGCCGAAGGGCGGGCTCTCTGGTGGTTGCCACAGCTGTTTAATCCCACCGTGAATGTGCTGGAGAAGGATGCTATTCATGGCCTGGAGTGGGTGGGGGCAGAGAGGCACTGGATCGGATGTTCACATGGAGCACCACTGACACTCTGGTTGGTGCATAGTCGCTACCGACGATTCCTACCGGAGGGAGGCCCCGATGCTGCTAATCCGTGGACTCTAACGGTTGCGGAGGCGCCGTGGATTGGGCGGGTTCAGTTTGTGGAGGTGACTGTGAAGCCTGGGTGGTGTATTGGCCTGCCGGCACACTGGGGATTTGCCGTAAAGACCGATGACAGCTCGTGGTGGTGGAGCATGGAGCAACATTCGGTACTATCTTGGATGCTGTGCAACAGTCACCTGCCAGACACTGAATCGTTGATGCCAGCTGAACAGGAGACACCAGATGAGTTGAACACAGACCAAGAATAGTGGCGTCACACATCCTTCTTGCGGTACCCATCTAAAATCTCTTTAGCCGTTGGACGGTAGAGGGGGTGATGCAGAGTTCGGGGTTAGATTCTGATTCAGAAGATGATGGGCAGACACGGGGACGTGAAATGTGGCATAGCTTTGCACAACAGCAACATCCTGCTCCTGCTGCACGCATGGTTCCTGGGGCATCACATACACCACTAGAACTCTACAATACGCGAACTGTCATGACGGAACAGCGGCGTACCGCGGTGCTCATGGTGGATAGTCTAGATCGGGATCAGTTAGCATATCCGCTACCAACAACGATGCGCCTGCAGTTGCCGCGGGTCTATCATAATGTGGAGCGGATTGATATTGTGCAGATTAAGATGTTGAATGGTATCTATGCCTTCTCGGCGGATAGGGAGAATACGACGCTGCCAGTGCGTGATGCAAGTGGTGACTTCAAGGTGACAATTCCAGATGGATCCTATTCTATGCAGCAGCTGGTGAATGCAGTGTCGGCAGAGCTAAATGGAGCAGGTCGTCCTGTATCATACAATATTGCATATGATTGCACAACGGGGCGCATCTCGCTGGATGCATCAGGTGCTGCTTTTAGCCTGCCTTTCAATAGCTCTTTGCCACTATCAAAACGGGAATTATACAGCGGATGGGGACTTGGCTGGAATCTTGGCTTTGGGGGGCAGCCAGTAGATCTATCTGGAGCAACAACCTATATGGCCTCCTATATGCCGCGCATGTTTGACGACTACATCTTCCTCCGGCTAAATCCATCGGAAACCATGAATACGGTGGATCACACGAGCCTGGAGAATTTGGCTGTCACGCAGAAAGCACGTGGTCGTGTGGACTATTATTTTGGGAAACTATTACTGAATAATTTCGGCTGCTATTCACAGACATTTGTTGAATCACCCAAGGAGTTTCGGCCTGTGTTGGGGCGCCTTGATCGCATGCAGTTTGAATGGGTAGATCGCTTTGGTAATGTACTCACGGGTCCTGATGCAGCATCGTGTGATTGGCATATGGTCCTACGCATCACGGAAATCAAGGAGGGTCCGAATGCCACGTCGTCGCTCACGATGTCAACCCGAAAATAGTCGGCCAGAAGTAGAGTATGAATCCTGCACCTGCTGCTGGAGCCTACAACGGCTCGCATATGGTACTTCAAAATGCAGCAAAGAACCCGTATCAGGGGTCTATTCAGGGACTGATTCCGGAACCCGATACGTCGGGCTGGTATCAGACACAGTATGGGTGCCTGAAGGATGACCCCACACGTATTGCACGGTTCCACACCTTTCCCGATGCAGCGATACCGCGGGGTGTACCAGATGATCCTGGTGCGGCATCAAAGGTCTGTCTAGAGTATCGTAATGCATGGCCGGAGGAGGAGGTTGATGCGACTGCTATGGTAGTTACAGAGCAGGCACACCCACAGTTTGCTTTCCGTGCGGGTGGTCCTGGCACGGTCTATCAGATTGATGTGGAGAGTCAGTTACGGCGTCTGGATCAGCCGCTGACCAACTGTCAGGCTATCCTGCCAACAGACGCACCGTTGTATCGCAATACGGTGGCACCCCCTACACCGACCAATGTTCCTGCGGGCCCACAGAATGCAGCGAACCCGATTGCGGCTATCATTCAGCTATCAGGACGTGACTGCAGAGTAGCAGCAGATGCCGTTGCATCGGCTGCCTCAGGGCGTTGGGTAAACAACCCGACACGTCAGGACACCATGCGCTTTGAGCTGCCATTTGCTCCTCCTGGCACGGGTTCTAGTGCGCCACGTGGCTCGGGATCACCGTATGCGGGGCAGCCCTATTACATGAATAAGTAGGCTCGCGGGGGGTGCGGCTAAAGAACTTACCAACCCAGATAAATATAGATGTCATCCTTCTTCAAGTGGCTGTTTGGCCGGTCGGCACCAGTAACAGATGTTTCGGGTTGTGATATCTCAGGTGAGGCTGAAACCGGTGCACAGGAGACCGATCCTGTTCAGCAGGAGACACCTAGTGAACCGACTCCATCTCAACCCCCATTGTCAGAGCCCCCACAGCTAGAGAGCCAAGAGACAAAGACCCCAGGACCAGAGAAGGCGGCTGATTCGGAGAAGCCGTCATCTGAGGAGAAGGAGGTGGTGCCTGTGGTTCAGGTAGAGTCGGCGGAACCGACTCCAGAGACCCAGGAGTCAAAGAAGAATAAGAAGCGGAAGAAGCATCGTCAGGCTTGAGTGTATTTTCTACCAGTGCAAACCCCATATCGTCATTCTCAAGAAGAGATACTTCACACTGATTTGGTGCCTGCATGTAGGTAAATGCCTGACAGGCCCTCTGATAAAGATATCCGCCACCCATCACCAGCAGGCTCGCTCCCGCCACCGTTGCGGCTGATGCAGCAGCAGACGCAGCCAGCGCAACCGTACGTGATCCTGTGCGAATAGAAGGAGCCAAACATGCTTGGCCCGCTGCAATAGTGGCGGCTTCGGCCAGACGCCCCGTTGTTGGCCCCGCAATAACAGTGACACCCTTACCGACAAGTAAGCCTGTCAGTGTACTTCCATAGTGTGCCACAGTGGCGGCGGCTTCACCCGCTCCCGTGATAGCCCCATAGGCGATTGCTCCAACAGCAGCACCGGCGACCATACCGGCGACTGACATAACGATTCGCATATCCCCTAGAGCTCGTGGCGGTTTCCGGGCTGGGGTAAAAGCCGCATGGATAACTAAGGGAGATGGATCGTGTTGGACCACCGAACTCGCTGAACTCGCTTATGGATAAGTATCCTGGGCGAGTACCCGTCATCGCACTACGCTCCAAAACCAGCAGTGACATTCCCGAGCTCAAGAAGGCACGATTTCTGGTACCGACAACGATGAATATGGGGCAGCTGTTGTATGTGATTCGGCGACAGTTGGATTTGCCGGCGGAAAAGGCGATCTTCGTGTTCATTAATGGTACACTGCCGACAACACAGACAACCATATCGGAACTGTATGCACAGTATAAATCAGAGGATGGTGCACTGCGTATTCACTACACATCTGAGGCGGTGTTTGGCTGAATCTACTGCAAAGAGGCATACAAGGATAGAGAATGCCGTTCTATAGAGTGAGGCGCCACGTTGTGTTCAAGCGCGGATGTCAGGAGACAGAAGAGGTATGGGGGATTGATCGGGTTGCACCAGGTCTCCATACAGTGCCGGCACCGCGTGATACTGATGCCGATGATCCACTCCGTAACGATGAATGTGGATGCACACAGCTCTTGAAGATGCAGTGTGGACACTGGGTCACCTGGTCACGTTTCTTTGAATGGCTGAGTGAGGCAGAGGCCGCAGGTTATGAACTCGTAAGCGGATTCAAGAAGCTGTCTCCTTACTCTACAATTGTTATCAAGGGGCCTTGATCACTATTTCTTTAATAACACCTTTCCATAGTTGATTGTGTGACGATAGGCCATGTAGGCGATAGGATCCAGATCCTTAAAGCGCTCCTCTAGCCAGGCCGCTATATCGTCTTTCTTCTTCAGACATGCATGCAAGTAGACTTTTTGGAGGACAAAGGCCCAGTCTACCATATAGGACCCATCATTATAAGAGGTCAAAAGATCCTGATAGTATTCCTGAAGTGACTGTAATGAGCTGCGCTCAATCATCTCCTTACACTCTCGTACAATGGATGTTTCCATTCTCTACTCTCTGTTTACTTCTTCTTGGGTGCTGCCTTTTTAGCCGCCGCGCAGGTCTTGTAGAGCTGCTCTGCTCCTTCTGCTGTCAGAGTCTGGTATGGAGTGCCATCAGGAACAGAGACAAAGACCGGTTTCTTTCCAGTAGGGCCGCCTGTCTTGTACATGTAGAGGCCATAGGGGCCACGTTTGATACGGTATCCACCAACCTGATGATCCACCGTGTCACCAGAGGTCTTAGCACGGAGGCGCGGCTCAATCTCCTCTAATGTATCAGTCTCCTTACAGTTCAGAGTAATAGAGTTCCAGGTGACATAGTGACCGAACTTGCCATTCTTGCGAATGACGGGATGCCCATCAATCTCACCAAGGGTGTCACCCTCTGTCGCCTTGGTTGCAGTGGCGAACGCAGCCTCTGCATCCTGACGGGTGGCTGTCTGAATAGACAGGTTGGCTGGCACCGAAGCGAAACGCGTCTTCTCCCCTTCACGCTCCAGAACAAAGAGAGGCCCCTTCTTGGAGACCACCATCTTATAGCCATCACCAAACTCGGCCTTATTCGCAGAACGAATCGCACCGGTCTCATCTGCAGCAGCAGCTGCCTTCGGTGCAGACATGATCGTATTGTAGCGATCCTTGTAGCGATCCCATGTCTCTCCAAGAACTGTGGCCCAGGGGCGTGTTCCCTTGCCGACCTCATCCAGCTGTGCCTCCATGGATGCAGTGAAATCATACTCCAGCATGTCACCGAAGGTACTGAGAAGCCACTCCATCACCGTGCGACCTAGTGCCGTAACACGGAGCTTATCCTTCTCACCCCCACCCTTCTCTGTACGGGTCGTGGCCTTCGGCGCCTTTGCAGTTGGTGTCAGTGTCAGAACACCTAGAGTGACCGGCTCTGCCTTAATCGTCGCCTTCTCCACATACTCGCGCTCCATAACAGTCTCCACCAGAGTAGCATATGTGGAAGGGCGACCGATGCCACGGTGCTCCAACTCTCGCACAAGAGAGGCCTCTGTGTAGCGACTTGGAGGACTGCTACGCACCTCAGATGCCTTGATGCTCTGCCAGTCAAGCTCCACATCAGCAACAATCCCGTCACGAGCCTCGAACAGTTCAGTGGCCTTCTCCTCCTCTTCCTGCTTACGCTCCTTGTCTTGCTCACGCCCCTGATCCAGAATGCGCCAGCCAGCAAAGGCAACCTTATCCCACTCAGTTGTGAGAGTAAGGGCCTCAGGTGCTGCCGTGGGAACTGCAGTAAGGCGCACGACATCACGCTTCTCGGCGGCCATGACGGACTGAATAGTGCGCTTCCAGATCAGATCGTAGAGTCGCTTCTCCTGTGCCGACATGTCACCGAGTTCGGTGACCTCCATGTGCGTGGGGCGGATGCCCTCGTGTGCGGCTTGTGCCTCTGGCTTGGCTGCCTCTGGTTTTGGACCAGCAGCAGTCTTCTTGCGCACGGTCTTCTTCTTTGGTGCTGCCGCTTCCTCAGACATGCCACCCAAGTACTCCTCTCCCCATCGTGCTGTAACAACTGCACTTGTCGCGTCAATCGCCTCCTGACTCAGAATCGGGTTATCCGTACGCATGTAGGTGATGTGACCCGCTTCATAGAGTGTCTGCGCTGCCCTCATGGTGGCCTTCGGGTTCATGCTCAGCCGACTGGATGCCTCCTGCTGTAGCGACGAAGTGATGAACGGCTTCGGTGGCTGACTCGTAGAGACACGCTCATCGCGCGCAGTCACTGTCAGAGTATGCGGAGATGCAACGAGCTTTGCCAGGATCTGTGAGGCTGCCTGCTGTGTCGGAATATCCTCACCCGTTGCCTTCCACTCAATTGTGGAATCATCTAGAGCATCCTCTGTAGTCGCAGTAATGCGCCAGGTGTTCTTGGCAGTGTGTGCACCAATCTCCTGATCACGATCATAGATGATGCGGAGTGCCGGAGTCTGGCAGCGACCTGCCGACATTCCAGGCTTGAAGCCAACACCACGCCACAGACAGGGAGAGAGTGTGAATCCGATCAGCATGTCCAACATAGTTCGGGCCTGCTGAGCGTTGAATTTATTCATGTCAATCCGCCCTGGAGACGCAACAGCAGACTTTAGTGCTGCTTCTGTGATCTCATGGAAGACTACACGCGGTGTAGTTGCGGGATCAAGGCCCAGGATCTGGCAGGTGTGCCAGGCAATCGCCTCTCCCTCGCGATCATCATCGGAACCCAGATAGACCTCCGCGCCGGCTGCGGCCTTCTTTAGTGATGCAATAGCATCGCGCTTCGTAGAGATCGCCTCATATGTGGGTTTCCATGTAGGGCCAGGAAATCCAATCGCCTCCAGTTCCTCCTTGAGAGCACGGATGTGACCCATCGTGGCCTGCACACGCCAGCCAGCACCCAGAAATCCCTGGATCTTCTTGCACTTAGCCGGCGATTCAACAATCAGAAGCTTTGTCATCGTACTGGGCCCTGTGTGGCCGCCACCGCCCATCAACTTTTGGTTGCCTTTCTTGGGGTCCTGAAGAGCTGATCGGCTGCATTGATCTCACGGGGGATCCAACGAACACCTGTCCACGCTGTCTCTGCTGCAAGATCTAGGATCCGCGACCGAAAATGTCTTGCATAGTTCTGTCGGAGCGGTGTATTATTATGGATAAGCCCGTTGATAACACCAAGGTTGTCATTCTCAAGCTCAATCGCATCCTGCTGCTTCTGGAGTGCCTGTTGTAGCCCAAAATAGACAGACGCCCATTCAGATTCTGTGGAGTTATCAACAGTTACCGTGGCAAGAAGCCGATAGGTGGTCTGATCACGGGTTGTGATGGTTGCGGCGACGCGTGCAACACCTGCTTGAAATGAACCATCTGTCTGAACACGGGTGGTCACAGGTGGTGGAAATATCATGCGACCACCAATCCGTGCAAAAGGCATAAGGAGAATACCGTGTGCCTTGCGCATTATTATCGGGTCTAGTAATGGGTCTGTTTACATACTTACTTGCGGCAGCTGCGGCGGCGGCGGTGAGAGCTGCTGCGGCGCTTGGTGAGGCCCAGCGTGTTGGTGCCCTTGCGGAGGGTCTTGCGAGTCATCTTGCCTACACGGCGCACCACATTGCTGCCACGCTTCAGAGTCTTGCGCAGGATTGAACGAATACCAGCCATTTTCTATGTAGTGTGGGGATTTTAGTAGAGGTTCCCACCCATCTCTGTGAGAAGAGCCTCCAAGTTGAGTTCCTGGCCAATTATGTTGCCGGCACCATTTTTCTGAACGAGGGCTGCGGCACCGGGGGTTGCAGAGTGGTGCGAGGAGCTGGAATGAGCGACTGCGGGGGCTGCGGTTGCAGAATGGTGTGAGGAGCTAGAATGACGGGCAGTTGAACGACGACCGGAAGAAGCAGCAGACACATGGCGCTGGGTGCTGCGACGGTTGCTGCTTGTGGTGCGAGGGCCGCGGTATAATACAGAAGGGAGCATGGGGTTCACATGCTGGGCAGATGTGGAACGAGGGCCGGGGATACCTGCAGGCAGGAGTGGGGCTGCACCTAACTCAGGGTGGGCCGCATAATACCGGAGGTTAGAGCTGTTGTCGCTGCTCAGGGCCAGGCTGCCTAGGGTCTCATCTGAACCAGCAGCCCCCGCAGCAGAAGCGGGGACATAGATCGTAGCGGGTGCCCGCTTAGCAGCCGATGAACGACGTGCTGAAGAGGTACGACGAGCTGCAGCTGCTGCAGCTGGCTTACGTGCAGAAGTTGCCTTCTTAGTAGCACGGGCTGCTGCAGCAGCGGCCTTTGCGGCAGCCTTCTCCGCAGCAGCAGCCTGTGTTTCAATACGCTTTTGCAGTGCGGCAGCCTCCTTGGCAGCACGCGCAGCCTCCTTGGCAGCCGCCTTCACTTCAGGTGCAGGTACAGCCGCGGCAGATGCACCGGCTGCCTTTGCAGCGGCCTTCGCAAGTTGCGCCATATGCCATTCGGATCCTCTTATATGTGACTTTGAAGGGATTGGACCGCCAAGAAGCCCATGCCACGTACCTTCTTTACCCCCCATATGTTTTGCCTCATGTGCCTGGCAACGAGAGCAGAGACCACCTGCACATGCTTTACTTTTGCAATCGGCCTCCCTATACACTTTGTAACCAACCTTCCGTGTTTCGGATGAGTTGGTGCTACCGCACTTACGTGCCCCGCACATCTCTACCGACTCAGTAGCAGCGGCTTTCTTAGGAGGCATCTTCTATTTAATGCGTCTGCTTTTCGGGTGTCAAAAAAGGTGACGTAGGGTAGGCCGGGGTGTGATGGGGCAACAAGGCAAACAGTCCAACCAATCAAAGACACCGAATATGACGGTAACGACGATGACCAACACATCCACGACCTCCACGACCACTATTGCTAGCCCATACATCGGTGCCGGTATCATTCTAACGCGAATTATCCGCTCTGAGCCGCACTTTCTCCTGCTGCGTGGCCGTGCTGCTGGTGTATGGAGTTTCCCCAAGGGGCATCCGGAGGAGTGTGATCGGGAGACACCTCTGCGCACCGCAGTACGGGAGACCTTTGAGGAGACCGGCTACCAGGCTGGTATTGACTATTCTATTCTTGGTAACTCTCTGCGCTTCGGTAAGCGCCCGTACTGGATTGGGATGATGATGCCGACGAGTCTCGCCAAGCCAGTAATCATGGCCTTCCGTGAACACGATAGTGCCGGCTGGTTCACGTGGTCTCAGATTGCCAAAATGAAGGGAAACACCGATGTCCGCAACTGGGTTGCCAAGACGAAGGGGCAGTTCACCCAGACGATTGCGCTGGCTTCTGCACCGTCTGCTGCTTCGCGGCCCAAGCCAAGTATGCATTCGTTCGGTGTGGAGTGTAACGGGTCTTAAGCATCTTGACCGCAAGCTCATGGATGAGGCGATCTTTTGGCCCCAGAGATGCTAGAAAGGCGGCGTCTTGAGTAGGGGAAGACATCATGACACGTTTAACATTGGCCGGCCTTGAATCAACTTTGCAGCATGCAGGGCGTCCTCTTGCATCTTTTAAAAAGGGAGAGCGTGTGTATGGTGCCGGTGGTATGGCATTACGTCGTGGATACTCCTATGTCTTAACCGCAGGTCCTGGATCTCTATCACCTGACTTTCAGCCCGATCTAACGCCTGGTGAGATGCTGATGCTGGGGGTATTTGAGGGAAAGTATCTCAATGATTGTGTTGCCGAATTTCCTGCAGAGTGGTTCCTGGGTGCACTCATGACAGGTCGCCTCTCCCCCGAGAGGGCAGATCCCGCGCGGTGCAATCTTTTTGGTGTGGCATCACGGCAACCGCTGGGTGCCTGGCGTGAGAATGGGTGGGCACCGTCACGCGCGCGCCATGGTCGCACGGATGATCACTATCATGGGCGTCTGGGTGATCCGGCTACAAATCCTGATGAGCGCGGCTGGTTCCAATGGTATTGTCGGTATTGGATGGGGCGGCGCATTCCAGAACTGGATCGCGTTCAGATTGGGCGTTGGCGATCGTTCCGTCGGCATGCAGGGGCGATTCGTGCAAACTGTTCGCGAGGCGCTCTTAGCTGTAGGCCACGAGAACGTCAGGCACTACTACAGTGGGCATATAATCCATTTATTTGATTAGAGTATGTCGTCATTAGATGTTGCGCGTGAAGTTCACAAATCACTTCTTGCAGCAAAATCGGTGGTTGAACACAAGATGGCTACAACGCCTCCTTCTGTGAAGCGTTATGCGCACTACAAACATCTCTTAACAGATTATGATAATCGTATCATATCATCAGAAGAGACAATCAAACAACTTGAAGAGAAAATTATTATTGCCGATACAGAAGCAAATAAGGTTAAACTTATAATAAATGAAGTTGATCAGTATAATAATGAACCTGATAAAGAAACTATTTATAGTGTTATATTAAAATCTATCTCATAAATAGAAGATGGCGCTTGCAGCTGCAGAAAAACAGTTGGCAGATGCAATTGCAAATCATCAGCGTATCCAGGGTTTGATTAGACAGAAAGAGATGCTGATTGCACAGTTATCAAGAGGTCGTGGTATGGGGATTCGTAGTGTTATAACACGCGTGCAAATACAACGGGTTAGTAATGAAATGCAGGCATTAACAGTCTTACGCCAACAACTGACAGTGGCAGTAGCAGATGTCAAGGCAAAACAGGCTACTGTAGATGCACTTCGTATAGCACCGAAAGGAGGACTTAAGAAAGCACTACTCGTTGGAATCAACTATCTGGGCACTCCATATCAGTTAGCCGGTTGTATCAATGATGTTGTCAATGTGCAGACACAGCTTAACACGTTTTTTCCGCAGAGGTCAATAGAATATCGTTTGTTGGCCGATGATCGTGCTGCAAAGCCGTCAAAGGCTGCTATTATGGAGGGGATACAGTGGCTGACCACAGGACTAACCCCTGGAGATAATGTTGTTTTCCATTTTTCAGGTCACGGTGGTCGTGTACGCGATACAAACGGCGATGAGGTGAGTGGTCTAGACTCCTGTATCTATCCAATTAACGGATCTCGGATGGAGATAATTACAGATGATGAGTTGCGCGCGGCTCTCGCTACCAAGGTGCCGGTTGGCTGCAAATGCATGGTGATTATTGATGCATGCCACAGTGGTACAGCAGTGGATCTCCGTTACACGTGGGAGTCTCCATCACAAACAACGATTTCCTATAAGGAAGATACGAAGTATGAGAAAACGGCGGGTACAGTGCTTTTCTTGAGTGGCTGCCATGACACACAGGTTGCGGCGGATACAGCAGATCGGTGGGGTCGGCCGTGTGGAGCATTGACAATGGCTCTGCTAGATGTCTGGAAGAGCTATGGTCCGGCAATTAAGTTGAAACATCTGTTATGGGATGTGCGTCAGTATCTGAAGGCAAATCGTTATTCTCAGGTGCCTCAGTTGACATCAGGTGCGTATCTTGATATGAATAAGGTGTTTGATCTTGGATCCCCTGCTATCTAAAACGCCTTTTACGTCAGCTTTAAAAAGCCTTTTTACGTTGTCTTTCTTTTCAGAAAGCCTTCACGTTGGCATTAAAACGCCTTTGCAGCAGCAGCCGTCGCTGCACACAGGACTGTTCCCCATGCCATATCTCTGAGTGTATAATGCAGAGGATAGGCCGCAAGTGTTGCATAGTTTGTCAGATCATACAAACCATACATCACGAGACCAATCAGAGCTCCACGGCCCGCAGCTTCAGCCCAAGAGGTAGAAGGTGCCACTGCAAAAAACCAGACTGCCACAATCATCAGCACGTAGACAAAAGCAGCCGGAATCCATCGGATCTGCAGCGGCTTAGACTGCAACTCTGCAAATACCTGGCGATGATAGGCCGAGTTGGCGGTGAGCCAGATAACATCCAGTGTCAACATGACCGCGATCACCGTAATCACCTGGCGGAGTGTCTCGGAGTTAATGAATGATGCGATAGGTGTAAGATCAAGCTTAAAGTTCACCTCCATGTCTCTGCGTCTAATGAGCGCGCGGAAAATGCCCTGTGCGTATAAGATGGCCAGTCAGGAAACGATTCGTCTTGAAGAGTATACTGGTCTGATTCAGAATAAGGTGGTTGCTGTATGGCACGGCCCCGATGCAGCAGCACCATGGCTTCCTACTGAGTTTCTGTTGGCACAGTACATCACACGTATTCTTGTGACAGGGCGTACATCGCCTCTCTCCTCTGCTTTATCCGCGGACCCCAGCTGGACACAGACATGGCGTTCGCCGGGTGGCAAGGAGTGGTCCTGTCTTCTTGGTGTACTTCCCCATATGCCAGGGCCAGCACTCATTGTAGTTGGGCCCGATATCGCGATAACACCCAAGCTCCTGCAGCAGATCCGCGCTGCTGGATCGGTAACGGTAATTGTGTTACGTGTTGCTGGCGGGCCAGGGTGGAATGGAGACCCTGCCGATCATGTGTTTTTTCCAATCCTGGATGGAGGGCGGATAGCCGCACCGATGATGGCGGCAGTGAATGAATGGACTGCACGTGCTATACCACGACAGCTGGATCTAAAGCCGCTTCTGCCACAGTTGGCTGCACAGGGGTATGCACTAACAGTGGCAGGTGGTTCGTGGTTCTGGTATAAGCCCGCAGAATCATCGGGGTTTGCGGCCTTGTCTGTAGCACAGATTGCCCGCCAGTTACAGATCCTTGGCACCCTCCTGGAGAAATCAGGGCTCTAATCTAAGCCGGTGCCGACTACTAGAAGCCTAGAGGATGCTGATTCAACTTGGTCTACATGTAATCGGCTATGATATCTGGTTTTATCTCACACATCTGGCACTCCATACAAGGTGGCTCTGGTGGATTCATCGTATACACCATGAGAAAGTGACACCATCATGGCGCGATACATATTATGGTCACTGGCTGGAGACGGGTCTTCAGAGTGTCGGGTTTGGACTACCCTGGATCTTTGGGTTACAGTCAGTGTGGGTCTCGCTCTTTACCTTCCTGCTTATTAATATGAGGGGTGTCATGCATCATGATCCACGTTTCTCCGCATTTGTTGGAGACTATCATCTGATACACCATCGTAATCCACGTGTGAATTTCGGTCAGCCGTGGTTGGACCACCTGGGTGGAACAAATCAGAGTGTTCGGTAGAATGTGCTTCTCCAAAGAGGTGAGTGCTACCACGTTCCTTCTGGGTATGGCGGGGTCACTCTACATCTATTTTGGTATGGGGTCTCCATCCGATAAGATTATTGGTGCATTTCTAGCATTTGTGTCACTCATGCAGGGTATTGAATATCTTCTTTGGGATCACCAGTTATGCGACAGATATCATAAGATAGTTTCGTATGCGGGTATGTGGTTGAATCATATGCAGCCTATCATTTTAGGCGTTCTGATGTTACTATTTGGTCGTGCCGAATATCGTAATTGGATTTGGGCAATTATGATTGGTTATACATTGGTATTTGTACCATATTCACTCCAGTATGACAATATTGGTGAGATGCGTTGTTCAGTACCACGCAAGGAAAACCCACACTTAGTCTGGAACTGGAATAGTCTCCCCTTTTCAACTACCGTATATGCAATCTTCTTGGCCACATTTGTGGCTCTATTTATGCTTGGGTTGAAAAATGGACTTTTTGCATCATTTATTGCAGTTGCTTCATTCTTAATCAGTATAATAGTGTATCCCCGCGAGTCATATGGGGCAATGTGGTGTTTCTTTACAGCATTTATACCAATCGGATATATAGTTGGATTAAATAAATATCTAATACAATAGTTATCTTGTTACAGAGTAGAATGTGTTTCTCTAAAGAGGTGAGCGCCACCACGTTCCTTCTGGGTATGGCGGGATCACTGTATATCTATTTTGGTATGGGATCACCGACTGACAAGATCATTGGTGCGTTCTTAGCCTATATTTCGCTCATGCAGGGTATTGAGTATCTGCTCTGGGATCACCAGCTTTGTGATTCGTATCACAAGGCGATCTCCTATTCGGGAATGTGGCTGAGTCATATGCAACCGGTGGTGCTGGGTGTTCTGATGTTAATCTTTGGAAACCCCGAGTATCGCAACTGGATCTGGGCCATCATTGCTGGATATACCGCGGTCATTGTGCCGTACTCACTCCAGTATGATAATGTGGGAGACATGCGTTGCTCCGTACCACGTGCAGAAAACCCACACTTGGTCTGGAACTGGGGTAATATGCCGTACTGTAACATAGTCTATATCATCTTCTTGGCGGCCTTTGTCGCACTGTTTATGCTCGGAATGAAGAAGAATGGTGCATGGTTGGCAGGTATTTCTGTTGCCACATTCTTGATCAGTAATGCTCTCTATCCCCGTGAATCAATGGGGGCTATATGGTGCTTCTTTGCAGCGTTTGTACCCATGGGATACATCCTCCTGAAGTATAGGGGGTTCGCTTAGAAGAAGCCGCCCTGCTGACGCTTGGTCATGCGGCGGTGCTTGTTGAACAGGCGGAAGGTGCCCTTCTTGGCCTTGTAGCCCTTGCGGGTCAGGTACTTCAGGGCCTTCTTGCCGGCCATCATCTTGCGGCGGCTTACGATGCGGCCGTGCTTGTTCTGGACGAGATCCTTCTTCTCGAGGCCACCGGAGGTGTGCTTGGCGGTGCCGTGGAAAACCTGAGCCTTGGAGCCAACGGTGATCATCTCGGTCATCTTATATATCTGACCGCGATTTTAACGACAGGGGCGGCAAAAAGTTGATGGGCTAGGGGTGACCCAAGGCCGGGGTCGTACTTCAATGTCTACAATCAAGATGACATACATGCGTAATGAGAAGGGTGAGTTTGTTTGCCCACACGAGGGTTGCGGCGTGACGAAGGCGCGCCAGAACACAATGTTCTACCATATGAAAAAGCATGCCGGAAACATGGATTATGTTTGCGATGTGCCTGGGTGCGGGAAGAGTTTCATTCAGAAGAGCGGGCTCCAGCAGCACCGGCTGCAGGCTCATACAACGGATGCACCGGAGTGGTCGTGCCCCTGCTGTGACCATGTGTCTCGTGTGAAGTCCAATCTGCTGATTCATGTGGGGCGAATGCATGGATCAGGATGGATCCCATCGCTGGAAAATGGTGGTGACTGTGCCGGATGCAAGCGATCATTCTCCTCCGCAACCGCCTACTACTACCACGCAGTGCAGTGCTTCACACCACCGGATGAGATGGCAGACAAGATTGCCATGTTGACTTAAGGGAGGCGGCCGTCTACATCTCCAGAATGTACATCCGCATTTTTGCATCGGAGGCTGGAAAAGGTCAGTTCGGTCAGAGCACAGATTGCCGTATTTTGAATATGGTGATGCGTCAGTTGCGCCTCAAACAGAAGGGTGGGGCAAAGGGTCCTGCATGGACTATCGAGTTCTGTGACCCGCTGATGTGGGGTACCGGTTCTCTCAAGTTAGCCGACATCCATATCTATAATGAGACTCCTGTGCGCATGGCGTTTCCATGGGCTTCCTACAATGTAGCGGTGGCTAACGCCGAGTGGTGGGAGGATGAGCACTGGGGCTGGGCACGCGATGAGTTGGATCTGCTTGTATTGAAGGCAGGAGGTGAGGTGGAGAAGCTGTTTGATGATTTCCCTGCAACCAAGCGACTGGTGATTCCCTGGAAGTGTGATATGACGGAGGATTTTGGCTCGTGGGCCAAGAAAGAGTCACGGTTTCTCTATCTGGTGGGTGGATCACTCAGTAAGTTGCGTGCAGCAGAGGATGTTGTGGCAGGGTGGCAAGCAGGATGGCCGACTCTGGAGATCTGGTGTCCTGCAAAGGCTGCTGATGCAATGCGCCCGCAGGTGGCAGAGGGGTCTTCTGTGATCTTCCAGACCGAGTACAAGTCTGCTGCAGAGAAGGTTGCGCGGCAGCGGGCTTGCAAGTGGCATGTTGTAGCCAGTGCAGCAGAGGGTTTTGGCCTAACAATGGCAGAGGCTGCTGCATGTGGTGTGCCGGTAGTATGGTCGGATCTGCCTGTACAGAGCTGGACATGGGCTCTGGGTGATCGCGGTCGTATCGCCGTTTCTCAGATTCAGATGAAGGGCACACTCTCTCTGCGTCAGAAACGTGTGGGGTTCACGAAGGAGGCGTTGGCGGCTGCTGTTGAGTCGGTACTAGCCTTGGGAGAGGCCGATGTGCGCGACCTGCAGGCACACTACAGGAAGCGTCGTGAGTGGGCTACAAACGGATTCTTGGCAGGCTGGGGGCAGGTGATTGAGCGCTTCAAGCGTGATCGTCATGTCGGCGGTCGTCTGCCAGTGCAGATCCCCAAGGGAACAATGCCACCCAAGGTGGGGGTCATCACGCTGACGCGCAATCGCAAGGGCTGGTGGACGAATATGGTGCAGAATCTGTTGAAGCAGAAGTGGCCCTTGTCGCGCCTAGAGTGGATTATCGTGGATGACAGTGATCCAGATAAGCGCATTGGTGATGAGGTGGAGGAGTTTGAGAGGCGCGCACCGGGCTGGATGGTGCGCTATGTGGAGCTAGAGGGGGAAGGGTGGACGATTGGTGAGAAGCGCAATCGTGCGGTAGAAGCAGCAGGTGCGGATGTGACGCATTTTGTATGTATGGATGACGATGATCACTATCCACCTGACAGCATTGTTACGCGCATGTCTTGGCTATCACGCCCTGACACGGAGATTGTCTACTGTAGCACTATTCCAATGTATGATATCCGCCGCTACATTTCGGCGATGAATGTGCCACCCTTGGGGGAGGCTCCAGCGCAGCGTGTCAGTGAGGCTACGCTGGGATTTACACGCAGCGCTTGGACTACCCGTCATTTTCCAGAGGTCTCAATGGCCGAAGGAGAAGGATTTATGAAGGGGCGGGAGGCGATTACAGTGGAGATCCCACCAGCGGGTGTGATTGTGTCGTTCATTCACGCACAGAACACTTCTTCGCGACGCGTACCGGCAGATCAGGAGCCTAATGGCTGCCACTACGGTTTCTCCGACGAGTACTTCCGTTACTTGCACGAGGTCGGCGGCGTGAAGTAGAACGACGAGACTGCGATCGTGAAGTAGTACGGTGATTACGTTCACGAAGCCCACCTAGAAACTGCTTGAACTTAGAACCAGAATTCGTGGCGCGCGTCTCCTCAATGATACGCTCCAGGAAGGCAACAAAGCGGCCTTTATCCTTGATATCAGGATCCGCCTGCACATCGCGGATCATCTGTTCATATTCGGCAATCTGTGTGTTACGGTTCATCTTACTTCGCGATCAGATAATATCCATGATAGCCGATGGCAGCGAAACCCAGCATGAGAATCAGCTCATTGATGTATCGCTCGGTGATGAAACTCTTGGCAACAAGTGCTGGGCCAACAATCAGCATATGAATCAGATTGACCCAGGGGATCTGACCAGCAGAGTAACGCACATACGCCTTGTATGCATGATATAGGATAATAAAGACACCTACACCTGCGATAGCGGTGGCCGGGCCGTATCCGAGGCCGATCGCGATCAGCATGGGGCCGAGGACAAGTAGGTGAGCCAGATGAAGGATAGTGTGTGGATCCATATCTATAGAGGATACATGTAAACTTGATGGTGCGCAGTGGTGACTGTACGCTTAAAAGCCGCAGCACTAACAAGAAACATGGTATCAGGCTCTATCTTCTGTGATGGAGCGTGCAGTGGAAATGGGACACGACGTGCGGTGGCAGGCTGGGCATGGGCGTTCTGGCCTGGGGCAGCAATTGGAGAACCGATGCGATATGCACAGGCGCGACTCCAGGGAGATCCCGCAACCAATCAGCGTGCAGAGCTGATGGCACTCCTGGAGTCTCTTCGCTGGTGGCGCGAAAAAGCGGGTGGCGGTCCAGTTGATGTGTATACGGATTCCATGTATGCGATCAACTGTACGTCAAAGTGGGGGCCTTCTTGGAAACGCAAAGGGTGGAAACGTGATTCGGGTGAACCGCTATTAAATCTGGATCTGATTAAGCCGCTGGTGGATATATGGCGCCCCAGTTGGCGACTGAACCATGTGCGGGGGCATCAGAAGGGAATGTCGGTAGAAGCATGGGGCAACAACTGGGTGGATCGCGCGGCAGTAGCGGGTGCTGCAGGCGATGAGAAAGCATATGTCTTTCCGCCAGCAGATGATATCCCGCCGATCCCAGAGGAACCACCTGCACCTGCACCAGTACGGCCTCTGACAAAAGCGATTGATCAGCAGGCACCGATACCAAAGGCATCAGGGTTCGTTGCTAACACCATTGAGCATATTCTTGAACCTGGGCCGAAGGTGGAGGCAAAACGTATTGTGCCAACCGGTGCCGTGCGTCAGACAGATATTCGGTGGTTCTTCAAGTAGGCAGAGCCTACTTTTATAATCAAAACTCTGTGAGTTTTGGTTCTTTGGACCTCAGTAATCTAAAGAGCAACACCCTGAACCACTGTAATGCGACTGGTCCGCATTGAAGGTCGCACTCTCTTTTTTCTGACAACAGATGGAAGAATTCTGAAGCGCAGAATGCGATCACCGCCTATCATTAATCAGTCCAGAAGTAGCTGTTGCAAGTGGCCCTGACAATAAAGTCCACAACTCATCTGCATGTTCCAGGGCACCTTCAATCCACGCCTGTCGCAAGCTGAATGACTCACCACAGCAATAAAGCTCTGGCATTGTTACCGGAAAAGGCCGCAATGCTCGTTTTGATTCCACCGATGGTATATAGTCACCGGGTTTCCAGTAGGTGCAGCCAGTAGTCCACTCATATGGCTTTACCCAGTTTGGCTTCACTGCATCTGGAAATAGCCGCTTGGTCTCTTCATGAATGACACCTGGCAGCAGATCAGGTCGCAGGTCAGTCCAGTACTCTGTATCTCGGTCATCGGTGTAGCTGATCATCACGATACCTTTCTCACGACTAATCGGAATAATATACCGCAGTGGCGAATCCGTTACAACACGGTGTGTCGGTAGCCAATCCAGCTGTGGATATTTTGCATAGATGCGCAGCAGTGGCGCTGTTTGCAGAAATCGCAGTGCACGCATGCGACGTGTAACCGGTAAACTACGGAGTGCATCCGCATGCAGTGCAAGAATCACACGATCGCATGCAATAGGATCTCCATTGTGTCGGTGAACTAAGTAATCCGCGCCATCCCGTGTAACATCAGTCACCTCTGTATTATAGCGGAAACGTACACCACGCGCCTCCAGTGCTGCAGTGAGGCCGCGCACAATCGCGCTCAACCCTTCAACAACAGAGAAGAACCCCTTGCGTGTACCCATCTCATTTGCGAAAGATTCTAGAGCCAGGTCTGCACGTAGAACTTCTGTCTCTGCGCGATATGGATACTGCTCCAGCACATAGGCCGCTGGTTCTCTATCGCCTCGCAGGAGATCACGGATAGTGTTCCTACCTAGCTCCTGTTTATTCAGAAAGCGCAACTCTGTCAGCATGGTCTCCAACAACTCTTCGCCATAGGAGATTTCGGGTGGGCCACCTGAATGACGACTCATCCATAAGATGCGTGGATCATGTGCTACAGTATGTAAGTGGAAGCGGCGGATAAGAGCTGCTAAGCGGCGATGCGAACGATGTCCACGCCCCGCACCGATCTCGTACCCATTTTTGGATGTTAGAATACGCCCACCGGCATAATCGTATTTCTCCAGAATGGTGACACGATTGCCAATAGAGGCTAGGCGTTCGGCAGTGATCAGGCCGGCAATACCAGCACCAACAATGACAGTGTGCATGGGTTTCTTCCTATTGAGGTTAAAGAGTTGATCGCTTTACATGGGTAATGTCAGGTGCGATTATCTACATGGTCTCAACAGATATGACACGTGATGTCGTGGCACAGCTGCTTGAGGAGGGATATGCTTGGGTACGTGTACCAAAGCGCCGGTGGCAAGATACGTTACGGGATCCTGCAATCGGGAGGGTCTTGGAGATCTTGCGCTATCGTGACTACGGCTGCTGGGATCTCAGCGCAGAGGAGACATGGCGACGAGTGATTCGCCCAACGGCTGTCTAAGGGTACCCACAATGCTGCCTGGGTTTGTGCGCCCTGTTACTTTTGTCTCACCTGCCTCATAGAGAATTATAACCGGATCGCTATACTCTTGTTTTTTACAATAGTATAGGGGTATCTGTGGGCTAAATTTTACAGAGTCAGGCCGTGTATTGCGATAGTAGCAGATAGCATAGCGGGTTCTGGGAGGGTGAATGCGACCAAACCAGAGATCATCATAGATTGTCGGAGTAATCTCCATTCTACTCTTTACTCAGGGTTACTCAGGGAGTCAATGAAGTATTTGATCGCGCCGCCACCGATCAGAGCCAGCGTTGTGGCACCGAACACCTTGGCCTCTGTTGAGAGTGGCTCAGCTCGGGCTCCACCGCCCTGCTTTAGCTGATCTTGTTCTTGCTGATGCTTATTTCTAAGATATTCCGCTATAGGTGCATATTGTGCATCTTGTGCTGCATGTCCTGCAGCAGTTTCTGCAGCTCTCTCTGCAGCTGTTTTTGGCATAATAGGTATTGCTGGTTGTGACTGCGCGGTGGCTATTGCACCTTCTGCAAGAGACCCTAATGTTCCAAGAAGACCACCATGCTTGAGCTCTTTTCCTAACTTTCCAAGTTCACGTGCACGACCGAATGCCCCCTTTGTACTCTGCTCAAGTGCACCAGCAGCAACACCTTGCACAGCGGATGTTATATTCTGTCCACCTGCTATTGCACCAAGAACATTCTTTGCAGGTCCAGCATGCGACCCAATAGCCTGCTCAAGACCAGGGCCTGCTACAGATTTCAGTAGACCGCCAAGGCCACCCGTTGAGCCACCTGCAGAGGCACCAGACCCTTGGCCCGTTACGGCACCCATCATCCCGCCAAGAGCACCTGCAGGCCCATCAGGATCCATCATACCACCTAAAGGCGACTCCTTCAACTTGGAACCCACCTTCTCCTCCGCAACCGCAGCAAATACACCTGCCACTGCACCAGCCTCCTCCTCCTTGGTGCGTGCCATCAACCCTTCCACAATGATACGTGCCTGAATGGAGAACTTCGTGATGAGTGAAATGATCCAGCCGGTCACCGCATTACCCAGCAGAAGCGCCATTGGCCACACTGGCTTCCCCCCCTCACCTGTACCACCCTCCTCTGCCTCATCCGTCTCCACCTCACCGTCACCAAGATCCTTATCTGAGCTGTACTTCACACGGAATAGGCGTGCCAACTCCCCTGGTGGCATCTCGCCATAGCCGAACTCCTCCTGTGTATGTTTATAGGACATCTGACCAATAGACTTTGTCCAGATATTGAAGTAGTTCAGCATACTTTTTAGCTCCGTGCTGAACTTGATGCCCTTTGTGAACATGCGCTGAGGGTTAAAGATCGTGTTTGATACGGTCCCCCACCAAGGTCCCCATACGAATACACCAAAGAGTGCCAGGAAAATGGTGTGGAAAATAAGACTGATGATTCCGTGACTACCTGTAAACAGGCTACCAAGTAGCGACGTGAAAATCACGAAATCTACAAGCTTGCGGATAAATTGCGCCCACTTGCCAGAAAACATGGAGTCAACACCCACAAAGCTCAGCAGCGCACCCACGGCAAACATAGAATAGTTAGCATTCTGTTTGTAGCTGGTTTTGCCGTCGGTGATCATACCCTGACCGATTCCGGTACCCAGATCGAATGGCAGTGTCATACCGTATTCCTTGACGCGATCTCCCTCAGTGAATGCCTGTGCAGCATCCCAGATCCACCAGATGAAGAAGCCGCCGAATGTGAACAGTTTGATCAGGCCAGTAACAGGGCTGCGCAGATAGAAATGATCCAGCCCAAGGATTCCAAAGAGTGACATGATACGGAGTGTACCGATTGTGCGATCGGGGCGGGGGATAAATGGGCCCGTGACACGATCCTCCTCTGGAATTGCTTTGGGCTTACCATCAGTATCAAACTGTCGTGCTTGACGTGCCGTCCATGTAGTCGCGGCACTAACGGATGTGATTCCCTCGCGTGCTATCGGGAACCGATTCTTCACTGTCTCATTGAAGAGAGTTTCTTCAATTGACATCCTCTGAGGCGGACGAAGAAAAGCGTGGCAACATACTTACGCTATGAAGGCGAGGCCACCGAGTCCACCGACAATGCGGAGAACATTGTAGTTGCGTGTGTAGACGGTGATGAAGCGCTCATCTGCCACTTCATTAGGATTGAATCGTATACTCAGTGTGATATCATCAATCTTGCTGCAGTTTATGGAGCCCGATGGCTGCTCATCCTCTGGCCTGAGACTGAAGCTATAGAGATAGATGTAGGTACCTGGTGTATCAGGAATACACTTGTGAAACTGGTATGGCTGTGTTAGACGGAAATATTGGGCATTACGACGTTGGAATCGCTCATAACCGTCCAGGCGAACTACAGCAGAATCCAACAGATCTGCATCATATTTTCCGGCATCAACAAGCGGAAGGGATTTAATGACATTCCCGTAGTTGAACCATTCGCGAACGCAGCGCATGCGATCTTGCTGGACTGTCCAGATGAACTCTGTGCAGGGGTGATTAAAATGGAGTTTCACATTGGCGTTTTGCGTACCGGCTGGTACTGATTCCTGTGGTGTGTACTGGAGCTGTGTAATCAGATATTCATGATCGGCAGCAGCAAAGCGCTGACGCTCTTCCTTATCAAGGAAGATGTAGTCACCATACATCTGCATCCGGGTGATAGCGATTGGATCAATAGTGGGGCAACAGTTCGTCGATGGGTCAAGCGTTGATGACCAGATAACTTCTGTAAGAGGACGGAGGTGAACAATGATACGTACAGGATGGGCCTGGAGTGCGATCAGTGGCAGTGCCTCGCCAATCGTATTACAAAACCAGAACCGGAGGGGGATCGTGAGACGCTGCGGCTGTGTGACATCTAGTGAGAGAGGAGGGTAGACATCCCAATGGCCGATCATCTCATTGTAGCCCGAGCGCTTGTCGGCGGAGGTTGTAAGTTCTTCCCAGATATGTAGCCACTCTCCGGTCTGTTTATCAATCTCTTTCTCACCGATCTCGATGCTGATATCCTGAATTAGAGCGTGGCCGATATCGTTTACCCAGTAGAGGCTTGGGTTGAGTGGGTCAGGCTGGGAGATCGGTGGCAACTCTACCTCTAGGAAGAGTGATGACAGCAGTTCGGCTTTGCGCGGGATAACGACACTGATTCGCTGGCCAAAGTTCGGGGTGCCGTCAAATTCAATAGGAATGGACTCCATAGCAAAAGGAGTGTAGCGCCGGTAGACATGTTTAAAGAAGGTAAACTGGGGATTGCTAGTGAGATAGTTATCCTGACGCCCCCGTGCTACCAGTTGGAGTAGTGTAGATGTGGGCATTCTCCTTATTGGTTCGTGTGGTTTTCGGTGTAAAATCCGAACTATGGTTCAGAGATATGTCCAATAGTCGCGACACGAACAATGTGGCATTTGTGCGGACAACCGGCCTCCTTATACAGAACTCAGATCGTACATTTCCACCTATAGGTTCTGTGCTAGCTGCGGTAAATGGATCTGGGCGCATGGTACCGACAACAACACTAGAGATCTCTTCGGCAAGTGTGCAATATTTGGAACTCCGCACACAAAGTGGTGCAACAGGAGTCATGACATACGATGGGTTGAATGTATTTGTAAATGGAATCACGCTGGCAGCAGGGGCGGGTATTGGCCCACGTGGAGCAACTGGTGTACAGGGTGAAGTTGGGCCACGTGGGGCGATCGGTGCTACAGGCCCAACTGGTGCTTCAGGGCCTACTGGACCCACTGGTTCATCAGGTATCACAGGCCCATCAGGAGTTACAGGGCCATCAGGCGCATCAGGTCCTTCAGGTGTAACAGGTCCTTCAGGCGCATCAGGTCCTTCAGGTGTAACAGGCCCTTCAGGCGCAACGGGTCCATCAGGTGTGACAGGCCCTTCTGGTGTGACTGGCCCTTCTGGTGTGACAGGCCCATCAGGTGTCACGGGCCCTTCTGGCGCAACGGGTCCTTCTGGTGCCACAGGCCCGTCTGGGGTTACAGGGCCATCAGGGGTAACCGGCCCGTCTGGTGTCACGGGCCCTTCTGGTGTGACAGGCCTATCAGGTGTCACGGGCCCTTCTGGCGTTACAGGGCCATCAGGGGTAACCGGCCCGTCTGGTGTCACGGGCCCTTCTGGCGCAACGGGTCCTTCTGGTGTCACAGGCCCGTCAGGAGTTACAGGCCCATCAGGGGTAACTGGACCACGGGGTATACCTGGATCTGGATTTACTGTATTCACAATTACTGGCCCCACTGGCCCAGGTAGTTTTGATATGAGTGCAAATGCTCTTACGGCAGATTTATATCAATGTGACTATACACTATATGGCGGTGGTGGAGGAGGTGGCGGTGGTGGTTCCTACCCTCCAAATACAACTGGTAATATATTTGGTGGAGGTGGTGGTGGAGGTGCAGGGTCGGTCCCCGTATCAGGTACGGCAATAGTAGCAAAGGGATCCACAATCACATATACTATTGGCGCAGGAGGAGCAGGTGCAGCAGTTAATAGTGATATAAATGATAATTTTGGAGTCATAACTCCAACAACATTTGGGGTAACTGGTGGTATCACAGATATATCTATTTCTAATGTATTTACAGCATCGTCCGCAGGGGGGCCTGGTGGTTATACATGTTTTAATGCTCTTGCTTATAATGATCCATCATATTTGTTTGCATCAGGTGATGGACATGGAGGATGCTATAATGCACTATCTCCATTAGTTTCAGCAGTAGGCTATGGTGGTGGCGGTGGTGCAAAATCAAATCAATCTGGAATTATTGGTCGTGAAAATGGTCAGGGTGGGCTTGGATATATGACATACAATGGTAGCACAATACCATTACTGGGGCAAGATGCTACAGGAGGATCTATTGGCACACCATCAGGAAATGGAGGTGACGGCGCCGGTGCAAGCAGTAGTTTTGGTCAGGGAGGTACCGGTTTTGCATTTGGTGGCGGAGGAGGTGGAGGTGGTGGTATTAAGGCTGGGAATGGTGGCTCTGTAGAATCACAACAGCCACCAACCGATGGCCAATATGGTAGTGGCGGAGGTGGAGGTGGAGGAGCAAGTATCGGCAATGGCGCTACTTATTATGCACAACCTGGTGGAAGAGGAGGAAATGGTGTAGTTATATTGCGTTTTATTCAGTTAGTATAATGCAGGTGAAATCCCCCCGATAGTTACAGAGAGATGCCAGCAGGTCGTCATACTTTAGATCTGAATACGCTGCGAACACGCGGTTTTATTCTACAGAATCCAGATTATACGTTTCCCACTGCAAATACTGTACTAACTGTTGGAGATGGTGGTGTTATTGTACCAGTTACCACTATTGATATATCAGGTGGTACTGTGACGGCTGCTACCGGTAATTTTGATACCATTGATCTTAGTGGTGGTATATTAACAGTGAGTGGTAATATATTATATCTTAATGGTACTCCTGTGCAAGGGAGTGTTGTAATAGGACCAACAGGACCAACAGGGCCATCTGGGCCCACTGGTGCAGGAGTTACCGGTGCAACGGGACCATCAGGGATTACAGGCCCCACGGGCCCTTCTGGGGTCACTGGTCCTACAGGAGTTACTGGGGCTACTGGTCCTACAGGAGTTACGGGCCCTTCTGGGGTCACAGGGCCTTCTGGTGTTACTGGTGCAACGGGGCCATCAGGAGTTACGGGCCCTACGGGTTCCACAGGCCCTTCTGGGGTCACAGGGCCTTCTGGCGTTACTGGTGCAACGGGGCCATCAGGAGTTACGGGCCCTACAGGTCCTTCCGGGCCATCTGGACCAAAAGGAGATGTGGGGGCAACTGGTGTTTTAAATTTTACTGTACCAGTAGTTACTCCTGTTGATATTAGTGCAAATTTAACTGTTCGTGGCACTATATATGCACAGGATATCTCTGCAGATGATATTTGTTGTAACACCCTGACTGTGCGAGGAGTAAGCACACAAAAACAGATTAATGCTACTGGCCTTGATGCTAGTTCTGGTATAATTAAGACAACTGGTTCTGGATCTTTTGGTACAGTAACTACAACTGGTGATATTAGTGCAAATGGTAATTTATATATAAATAATACAATAACATCAAATAATAATTTAACTGTAAATTCTGGTGGTTTAACTGTAACATCTGGCAATGTCGTCGCATTATCAAGTGCTGCACGCTTTAGCACTGTTACAACAACTGGTGATATTTCTGCGGGTGGAGCTACTATTCAGACAACTGGACAGGGTAATTTTGGATCAGCAAAAATAACCACTACCCTAGATGTTTCAGGGGCTACTAATATTAGTGGTACATTAACTGCTACAAATACAATTACTGCACCTGTATTCATTACATATTCTGGAACATTTGCAACAGTAGATATTGGAGTTGGAACAGCTCCGTATACTGGTGCTGCTGATATTAGTGCTAATGCAATAATACCAGTGAAATTACCATTACAATTAGAAGAAGGGGTATATAGTTTACATATTAGTTATACAGATTCAACTGGATTAATATCATATCTTATAACTATGTTAACTGTACAAAGATTACCTATTGCATATGATAATACCGGATTTCCATTGATTGGATATTTTAATATTATTATACCAACAGTACCTCAGGTTGGTTATATTCTAAATCTTCTTGTGACAGGTGCACCTGTACATATATATACAGGGACAGGGTCACCTGGTGCTGTCACAGGATATATATGGCCATTACAAATAACGAATGCTGCCATAGGGAACTATAAATGGTCTCTAACACGTTTAAGTCTATAGTAAAACCCATGACGGCAACTCCCTTCTCGTATATGTCAGGAGACCCCGTGCACCCTTTGATCCCACATAGAAAGCGCGATAGCAGCGCATCGGGTCGCGACTGATCTTGAATTCTGATGGCATTGCTAGAGCAGGCCATGTCATCGGTCCTTCAGGAAGCCGCGGTGGGTTCTCCATGAGCCAGGCCACGTGCTCTTCACACGCATGTGCTGCTGACCCTGGATACCGAAAGTGATACTCAGTCGCAAGTGCAGCGGCAAGGCGACAGAGCCACATATAGTTGCTCAGAGAGGCTCGTGCCCAGATGGCACATGGATGATTCTTGTGTGTGGGGCGGTATCCAGGGGACCCCGATGACCGACAGTGTGGAGCGGTCGCTGGCGGTGGGCCATTTGATAGTTGCCATGCTGTCCAAAGCAGTTGTGTAGATTCTAAGAGCATCTTCACAACATGTTTATCGCAATGCCATTCGGCCGCCTGTTGCGGATCTGCGGAAAGAAAGAAGATGTTCATCCTGAGGTTAGGCTGCGATCACGGTCACGGCTGTTTCAAGTTTTCACACCCCAAGTCAGAGGATGGCATCTGCCCTGCGTCGCACCGATGACTTACAACGTCTCAAAACGCGTAACCTAGTTCTGCAGAATACAGATGGGACCTATCCGACTACAGGTGGGATTCTCTACATTGATAGCGCTACAGGTCATGTTGGGGATACATCAGGTGCAACCATCACTGGAGATGGACGTATCTCATGTACAAATATTCGCGCAGTGAGTCAGCCAGGCGATGATAATATCTTTACAAATATTGCACTGCAACGGAATATTGCACCCACAACAGTTGCAGGGCGCATAGCAACAGGTGGCACAACGGATGAGTTATTTATTGAGTCTGTGCGATATATACGAATGGCTGGTATCAACTCGGCATACGGTCAAAACACCATGGTTATTGATGTATCTGCACGTAATGTAGATATTTCTGGTTCTTTACGAGTACGTAATGGAACTGATTTACAAACAGTTGGAGATAACATCAACCTAACAACCAGTTCTCTCTTTAGTAATGCAGGTCATATAAGTGGCGAAAGAAAGATTGGGCGTTTTGCAACGGATGGTTCTACAGGAGCAGCACCAACAGGTACTTTCTATGTGCAGGGTGAAAAATATGTAAGTATTACTACACTTGATAATTCTGGAGAAAGAATGCCAGTTCATGTTGATGTATTCAATAATCTCACAAGTATTAATGGGTCTCTTGTAATGCAGAAAGTTGGATCTACACCAAAATATAAGGATAATACTACACCATATTCTACCTACGCTGTACCAAGTCCTGGAACTACATCAGGCGTCCCTGTTGGAACTATGTATTTCACTGGTACAACACTCTATATTAGGACAGAAGGTGGCGGTACATACAATGGTTGGAAATCTGTGAATCTTGGTGGCTATCCTTAAACAGATGCATACAGTCGCGTCCACTCTTTTGCAGTCTCATCATAAGCGGCACGGTCGTTCTTGTACTGGTTCGCGATCTCTGGCACGAGCGGGTCATTCGGATTCGCATCCGTAAGCAGTGACAGAATGCTCAGCAACACCTTCGCCGTCGTGAGCGCGGGGCTCCATTGACTCTTCAGAATATCAAGGCAGATGCCCCCCATGGCGTTGATATTCGGATGATAGATCTTCGTCTTGAACGTGACGATCGGCGGCTTGAACGGGTAATCCGTTGGGAAGTTGAGGGAGAGGTGGAAGACACCGCCCTGATAAGGGGAGTCGGAGGGGCCGAAGATCGTTGCGACCCATGTAAAGAGATCATTCTCCTTTACAAGTCCTGCCGTGCAGTTTGCGGGAGGATCTGCGAGAATGTCCGAATATTCACGTTGCAGCCTACGGAGTGCCATCGTACATGGGTCGCTGATCGGCAGGCACCCTGTCAAGTTTTGATGACTTATGGATTGGGATGGAGCTTTGGCTTTGACCAAGCAATCGCCGCCTGTAGCTTCGCCTCATAGAGTGGCTTGTTATAGATACGGAGATCTTGTAAGCAGCCTCTCACATTCTTCCCTATGAAGTTCTGCGTGAGCTGAATCGCTGGTGATAGACGACTGTCTGTCTTTGTGGCAACTAGGGCCCCGTCAATCCAGAGCTGCCATGTGGTCCACCAGCTGTCTGTATTCGTGGTGGTGACGGCTACATGCTGCCACTTATTCATGCGGGCAAGACCCTGTGGCCCTGCAAGACGTACGAGCCGCTGCTCCTCATCCCAGATCTCAAACACATAGGTAGACGTAGTCTCTGTTGGATTTGTTGTTGGTGATGCAGGTGGCGATCTCGCAGCCCTTGCTGGCTCCGTCAGCTGTCCCACAGCTAACAGAGCAGCCGGTCGTATCTCCTGTGCCGGTGTTGCAACCTTTTCAAGTCCAGGCAGAGTCGACCCTGCACCTTCAATGCCCAGCCACATCAAATTCTTCTTGTCACCTGTTGATGCCTCAATCACGCGGGCACCCTTCTCAAACTTGTCCCACCAGACCCAAAAGGAAATGGCGCGAACTTGACGCGGCATGATATTCTGATCTAGATGAAGTGTGCCGTGTTCGCCCCATCGCAGATAGTCGTTCAGCGGCAGCTCTAGGTTGCGATTGAGCTGCAGACCACGTGTCACTACTGGTTTCAAAATTGTCGGAAACTCAGGGCGCCCATGCAGTTCCAGACCCGCTGCTCCAGCATAGTCCACTGCATCATCCTGCCAGCGGAACCAGGTCATGATTCCATCATATGCCTCTAACAGCTGCCGAATTACCGGTGGTGGATTTGTATCGCGCTCTTCCTGCGGCTTGAAGCCATATCGCCCCGCCACAGCACATGTCGCATACCAGGAGCCCAGGCCGGCCTCTTCATCGCGCACAATACGACAATAGTCCATGCGCCCATTTGCCCCTGGTCGCCAGTAGTCATCCCGACTGAAGCGGAAGCCATCGCGAACCGTCTTCGATTTGTATTCTAGTGTATCCATACCGTCTCGGCGCCCCAGTGCGCATGCGACATGCAGCGATTCCGGGTCCTCCTTGCGCGACACCGCACGACAGAAATCCGTGGCAACACCAATCCCTTGAATATCTACAAATGCCTCGGAGTAGCGCAGATCACGTACATATCCGGATTCTTCGCGCCACCCGTCACTACTAAGACCAATATCACTACGAATCGGTGCTGTAAACCCCTCATATATCTGTGTACCTGCAGTCTCATAGATAATGAAACCCACTAACAATGCTAACACTAGAACGGCACTCCAGTGCATCCCCTACTGGACAGGCCGCTTTCTGTTGATGCGGAGGTAGCGCAGCAGGGAAAATCAGGAGTCACGATAGGGGATGAGTCAAGTCGGCGGGCGTCTTTTGGGAACAGGTGTCTATGGCTGCACATTTGAGCCGGCACCGCGCTGTGCTGGTGGTTCAGTCTTTAAAACAGTGGCGGGAATGCCTGCTGTGGGGAAGATCGTGATTGAGGATATTGCAGATGAGCTGGCGATCGGGCGGGCCATCATGGGGCTACCCCTGGCCAAACAGTATTTTGCACTGCCCGTACAGTCGTGTAAAGCGGAGGTGCCAGTACAGGACCCCGAAGCCGGTTCATGTGATGTGCTAAAGCAGCCGTTTGCGTCACCGCAGATGCTCGTGATGCCTGCTGCAGGAGAACAGTTGCTGCGCTATGCCGGTAATCTGCCGCGCCTGGCCGTGAATTTTGAGAGAGTTTTCACGCATCTGTTGGAGGGTGCCGTGATCTATCAGCGCGCGGGCTACGTACATAACGACATCCATATGGGAAATGTTCTGGTAGATTCTGTGGGTGTGCCTCGCTTCATTGACTTCGGCCTTGGATTCCGCATACAGAATATAAATACCTGGGCCGATGCGAACCTGAGTACGCGTTTCCGTGCAAAGTATGTATGGCAGGCACCTGAAGTCCATACATGGCGTATGGTGATGAATCGTGTACGGGTGGCAGATGGAGTACAGCAACTCCGCGAGGCAAATCCGGAGTACATACAGATGGAGAATCAGTTTCCCGCGAGGCAGCGTGCCTATGATGCACTGGCATCGCTTGTGGTGGCAACACATGGATTCGGTGAAACTGCAGCTAGTGGCGCCTTTGTGAGGACATACGGCAAGAAATTTGATTCTTGGCGTATTGGCCTGTGTATGTGGATGCTCTGGTATGATCTGCTGCATTGGTCGGGATTCCAGAAAACAGCATTATGGGAGCGACGAGATCTTATTCGTCGTGTCATAGGGCGCCTAACTGATTTTGACCCGCGCCGGCGTGCAGATGTGCGGGAAGCTCTCCAGCTGCTGAGCCCAAACAATCGGCTGGCCGCTCCTGCCGCAGCGCCTGTCTAGGCAGGAGGTCGCCTCTTCTGTCCACGGGAGAGCTTGATGGTCTTGCGTCGCGGAACGCAGTAGTATCCGCAGAAATTCTCATAATTAAGAAACGAGCCATTCGGGCGATAATCCCGTGCGGCTGTTTTCGGATTCCAGATTGGCTTTCCCTCTGCATCATAGCGCTTCACCTTATTGGCACCATCCTTATGTGACCACATACCATCGGCATCCTGACGATAGAAATGATAGTCTTCACCTGCATCAACAACAAGAGCAATCTTGCTTTTATCAGTAGGGCAGCGACCACGGAAAGTAGTATTACTAATCTCTGGTACATCAGCCTTCATAAGCTTTTCTACAATAGGACAGGAACGCCCCTCTTCAGTCATCAGACGTTCTGAGAGCCCCTTTGTTCCACCTGGTTGATGGTAGAGCAGTTTACAACCAACCCCCTGACCGAGACACTGTGTGAGCTGCTCAGGGTCCAACACGTTCATCCCATATGACCAACAGTTGTGTGTCTCTTGAATGCGTGGGTCATTGTTATAGCGTTCTGGTTCAAACTGTGGTTCAGAACCAGACATTGGACTCTGATCACATAGCTGGTGTGCTCGGCAGAAGAGTGAATCACGCATTGCAGGGCGGCGACATGGTTTCTCATCACGATTTACACAGCGGCACCGTGGGCCTCGTTGTCTTTTCGTTTTCCGCCACCACATCCCCTTACTGACTAATCAGATTTTGAATTGTGAAAAGGGCATAAAGTGCCGCAGAGACGATATGGGGTGCCGCAGTTGGATTTCTGCGAATCGCGGTGGAGGCAGCCATTGCTCCCAACAGGAGAGCACGTGTCCATGGATTCTGTTGTTTGATTGTGGTGATAGCGACACCTGTGCATGTGAGGGCATGATGTGCAACACGTACGACTTCGGACTTATCGGGCTCTGCATAGTACATTGATGAAGTGGCTGCGAGTGCCCCGAGGAAAAAGGCATATATAGGGCGAGGATCATAGTATGTGATGATACCAGCATTCATCAGGCCGGATAACACGGTGATCAGGAGAAGTTGCTGCTGGGTGTTCATTGTTATCAGACGCAGTGACAAAAGTTGCACGGGTATACCCTGCGGTAAATAGGGCGGTACGATGACCGTCTACCTGCAACTTACTATCTATGAGCCGAACACGGCACTTGCTAAATCAGATCAGATCACCGTGCCCGCCAGCATCTGGGAGGAGCTGGAAACAGATGCAGCTGGGCCTATCTATGTGAGTGTGGGAGAGGAGGGAGGTGTGATAGGGCGTATTATTCCTGCCACCCCTTGTGACGTCCTTGCAGCGGATGCATGTCGTATCCCAGAATGGATGTGGATGCGCCTGGGTGCACCAGAGTCGGAGACATGGTTGGCCCTAAGTATAACGGCAACTCCACCTACTGTAGATCGCCTGGTCCTACGCGCACAGAAAGAGTCCGTGCTATTGGCGCTTGGTGACCCCGTTCAGGTACTAACAGCATGTCTCTCTGGCGCACAAGGGTCTTCCAGTTGGAGCTGTCTGACAGAAGGTATGGAGTTGCCGCTGGAGTGCGGTTCCTTTGATGTAGTTTCCCTGCACATGGAGGATGGGTCTTCTCTGCAGCATGGTTCCATCCTGGATACAGACGTGAAGCTGGAGTTTGTGCCGGCTTTGGATCATGTAGAACCAGCTCCAGTACAGAGAGCAGCCACACCTTTACCGCAGATTCCATCTCCTTTGCCGCAGA
>Ga0078894_10000294_pt1 | contig 33605 bp, 25 predicted proteins | sample LauGreSu1BDMLBSD_2_FD_67506 | JGI IMG/M metagenome (GOLD analysis project Ga0078894, IMG submission 67506) | Freshwater lake microbial communities from Lake Michigan, USA - Su13.BD.MLB.SD (version 4) (version 4) | ecosystem: Environmental > Aquatic > Freshwater > Lake | place: Lake Michigan... | reverse complement strand
AAACTTGCTCGGAGTCAAATAATTCATATACACCACGTAAATAAATGTAAGAAGCAGCGTTACAATAATAGGCCAATTACCCGTCATCAAATCCCATGATACAAACCCGATTAATAATATGATGACGAGAACGATGATGGGTAGATAATTCAATAGTGTGCTGATATTGAGCGTATCTGCGGTCGCCGTGGTGTCGGCGGATGGGTCTGCTATGTTTGCGTTCATCACGGCGGCTACGACCGCCGCAGGTGCGGCTCTGCGTTCATCATCTATTTTTTTCTTTGCTTCTGTTGCTGCCGATCCTATTGCTTTTCCGGTTGCCAATGCTCCCCGCCCTAGCGCTTCTGCTCCTGACCCTATTGCTTGTCCGGTTGCCAATGCTCCCCGCCCTAGCGCTTCTGCTCCTGAGACTATTGCTTTTCCGGTTGCCAACGCTCCCCGCTTTACTGCCGATGCTGCCATTGTTGCTCCTACTGATGCTGCCGCTAATGCGGGTCTTGATGCTTGTGATATTATAGCACCGCGTGTTCTTCGAGGCGGTACAGACATTTATACTTTGTTATAATGATAACAACAATCAGTTATAATTATAAGATATAATAATGTCGATCCGATTACGGAAGACCTCAATGTAGGCGATGAATTACAAAAATGACATCGCTGTCTTTTTCCCGTGACAGTCGCGACACAAAGCGACTAAATTATCGATGTGATTGGAACCGCCATGTTCTAAAGCGATGACATGATCCACTTCGAACCATGCGGGAAGTTGGCGTTGGCAGTCCCCGCATTTCCACCCCTGTTGTGCGGCGACATACTTTTTCTTCGTTTCACTAACACTACGTTTGCTAGACCCTTTGCCGGAGTTGAGCAAACGGCGTTCAGCGGAGGTTCCGCCGGGGGGTCCGCCCCCCCACGACGGCTTCGCTATTGGTTGCGCAACATGTGTTCCGACAGCACTACTCATCGCACGACTCATAGCACCGCCTACCCCCCCGCCTATCGCCCCGCCTATATCACCGCCGTCGTGGGGGGGCGGCATCTTGGTCATATCAAAAAACGGTGTTATCATATCCGATGTCCCCTTACTTATCGGCATATACTTGATAATATCGTTGGCATGATAGAACAATTGCCTAGAGTTTTCCGGATTGCGTCGCAAGAACATGAAGAGCGAGAGACCTACGAAGCCAAACGTGAGCATTTTAATCCACTTTTGGTTACTTTGAAACATCTTTATCAAGTGACCATCATAATATGTATTTACAATCAGAACGGTGGTGATAATAAACACGATATATTCGGTCTTTACCATTTCGTAAGCGGTTATATATAGCAGCGAATAAATCATCGGAATAAATAGATGGTCATTCGAATAAATGGATCGGCCTTGGTTACTTATTGTGATAGTAATACGCCGCATATCCCAGCCCCACCACCATGAGCATATACACCAATTTCTCTCGGTATTTCAGTTCTTCTAATATCTGTATCGGTTTCGGGCGATAGTGTAGATAATATCTCTCGAGAGCATCATGTAAAGGCAGTTCATCCTTCATCAAGAGAACATTATAGCGATTGTGGATGAAATGAACCCAGCGAATAAACGAATCGCGATTATCTAAATAAGGTGTGACTGGATATTTATTCAACATTCTCTCGAACTCTGACGACATTTCCGGATCGGGAATGAGCATCGGGAAGTTCTGGACAAAGTCATAGTATTTCTTTCGGACTACGTCATTTACATGATCGGGGTAATTGACCGCAGTTGTCATTAAAAAGAACCAGTAATGCGGACCCCATATCTTCGCGTCGAGTTTCATCATACTATAATGAAACGACATAAAAACAATAATAGAATTACGATTAAGCGAACAATGACAGAGGAGGCGGCGGCGGGAGTACAGGTCGGCGTATTTACAAAAGACGCCGATACCGAATACCCCCCAGAATCATTAAAATTAATCAATCCTAAATCTGAATTGTCTTATCTAGAAATTAGCCAATTGCGAACTGTTGTAAAATCGGCGGCGACGGCGGCGGCGTCGGCGACGTCAAACCGAGGAGGTAAAATTGCCGCCTCCGCCGCCACCGCGACCACCGCCACGACAGAGACAAACAAGTATTTCTGTAATAACTGTAATCGCACAAATCACGTTTATAATAATTGTCGTGCGCCAATTACAAGTATCGGCGTCATTGCGTTTCGGTGCGGCGAAACCGGACCAGAATTTCTAATGATACGCCGTCGTGACTCGTTCGGATTTGTCGATTTTATACGCGGCAAATATTCGTTAAATGACGAAGCATACATCCAGCGTATTATCGACGAAATGACGATGACTGAAAAGGATAGTCTGCTCCGCCTTACATTCGAACAGCTGTGGCGGCTATTATGGGGGGAATATACTCGCGGAAGCCAGTATAAAAACGAAGAGCATATCTCATTTGAAAAATACCGGCAAGTGTTGGGCGGAATACGCACAAAGGATGGACGAATTAAAAACCTCCACCAGTTTATCGAAGATTCATCCACCCGATGGAATGAAACCGAGTGGGGGTTTCCGAAAGGACGCCGGAATTATAATGAAAAAGACCTTCCATGTGCGCTGCGAGAATGTCTGGAAGAGACGGGATATGATATCACAGCGGATAATGTAATACAAAATATCGCGCCGTTCGAGGAAATATTTATGGGGTCGGATATGAAGTGTTATAAACAGAAGTATTTTCTTGCGATGGTGGATTTAGATAAGAAACCGAAAAAGGCACACGACATCATGGAGGTAGGTCTCATGAAATGGATGTCGTTCAACGAGTGTATTCGCACGATACGACCTTACAATTTAGAAAAAATCGGGATTGTTCGAAAAATCAATAACATATTATCCCGCTATCGCATATTTTAACATCGCAATTATGGTTCCTTTTTATTTCATGTAGATATATAAAGGCACATTACATACAATAAATACGGAAATGGCAGAAGAAGATGAAAATATACCGATAGAAATGACGATTGCTGCTTCTGGACCGCCATCCCCGCCGCCGCCATCCCCCCCGCCATCCGTCGCATCCGTCGCCGCCGCTGCTCTTGCTGTGATGCCAGATGAAGCTGCCGCCGCTGCGACTGCGACCTCTGGCGTAAAACGCACTATTAAACCCGTGCCGAAAAAACGCGCAGCTGCATCAGGAGGACTCGCTGCGGCGGTTCCATCAGACCCCAAACAACGTATTCGTATGATGAAAAAAGAACTGGAAGAAGGTCGCAAACGATTGAAGCCAGAAGACCTCAATAATCCATTTAGTAAAGACTTTAACAAGCTCCTCCTCAAAAAGGAACTGCTCGAACGAGAGATGACATTACACGATATCGGGATATTGCCCGACGATGATGGCGATGAACCGCGCAGTACCGCCGCTGCCACTGCTGCCGCCGCCGCCGAAGGCCTATATCCCACCCTAAACGACCCCAATTTTAATACCAAAATCGCCCTTCGAAAAGAATTCTTTGATACAAAGATGGATGTCGATAATACGAAGAATGTGGAAGAAGAGGCGGAGATTCTGTGTAATGCGCAAATAGAGCTCGCGCCGAACCAGCAATTCGTGCGTAACTTTCTCTCGGTAGAGACGCCTTATAATAGTTTGTTGTTGTATCACGGTCTAGGAACCGGCAAGACATGTTCGGCGATCAGCGTCGCAGAGGAGATGCGCGATTATATGAAACAAATGGGAATAACCCAACAGATTATTGTCATCGCATCACCGAATGTTCAGGAGAACTTCCGGCTTCAGCTCTTTGATGAACGCGAACTCCGAGAGATTGAACCCGGAGTATGGAATATCCGCGCATGTACTGGGAATAAATTCATTAAAGAAATCAACCCGATGAATATGAAGGGGCTGACGCGTGACAAAATCATTAAACAAATCCGCCGGCTCATTTCATCGCATTATTTGTTTTTCGGGTATAATGAATTCGCTAACTATGCGCGGACGCATGCGTCGAGTATCGGGATTTCGCAGGATGATGCGGTGATACAGGAGGTCAGGCGTAAAGGGGCAGCTGGGGCGGGGCCGGCTGGTGCGGGGGCTGCGGCAGCGTCTAAGAAAGGCCGTAAATCCGCCGCGGATATCGCCAAAGCTGAGGAAATGCTTACTCTAGCAATCGAGACATTATCAGTGACGAAGCTGCGTAAATTATTCGCAAATACGCTCATTATAATTGACGAGGTTCATAATATTCGTATTACCGATGACAACCGAGATAAACGCGTAGCGAAGATATTGTTTCAAATTGTTCAGAAGGTGAATAATGTGCGCTTGCTGCTTCTCTCGGGCACGCCCATGTATAACAGTTACAAGGAAATCGTATGGCTGATTAACTTGATGAACTTGAATGACCGGCGTGCGACGATTGATATCGCGGATGTGTTTGATGAACAGGGAAATTTCCGTTTGGATGGGGATGGTCGAGAGATTGGCAAGGATCTTCTTATTCGGAAAGCCACTGGATATGTTTCATTCGTTCGAGGTGAAAATCCATACACATTTCCCTACAGAATATATCCGAGAGAACACTCGCCAGAATTCTCTCTTCTTGCGCAGTTGATTGGCGGCGGTGTCGGCGGCGTCGGCGGCGGGTATCCGCGAACTCAACTCAACGGCCGACACATTGACCAACCCATTGAACATATCGATGTTTATATGACACAAGTCGGCGATATTCAAGAAGCAGCCTACCGTTTTATTATTAACGATATGAAGGCAATGTATATTTATAAGAAGACCGCGATGGTGCGGCGAAAGAAGGCGGCTGAGGTTGCTGCTTCTAGTGCTGCTGAAGCGTCGGGCAAGGCTAAAGGGAAAAGGAAAGCCAAAGGATCCGCCACCACCGCCACCGCTGCCACTGCCGCCGCCGCCGAAATCAATGAAACCACCGTCGTCGAAGCCGCCGACTTCCCTTCATTTGAAAATATGGATACAATCGGCTACGCCGCGGTCCAGAAACCTCTCGAAGCCTTGAATATCGTATATCCGCATCCATCTCTCATCGAATATATAAACGACCCGAATGATGAGTTTGACATCGCCGCATGTATCGGGAAAGAAGGGCTGCGGCATGTTATGTCGTATGAAGAGGTCGGAAATCCGCCGATGCGCTTGAATTTCGAATATCGCCCAGAATTCACGCGCGCATTCAAACTGCCAAGCGGCGAAACAACGACGAAATCATCCGCCCGCATATTCGCACCAGAAAATATCGGGCGGTATTCCGCGAAAATCAAGAATATCTGCGACAAGATTATAAGCAGTGACGGTATCATTCTCGTATATAGCCAGTATATTGATGGCGGAGTAGTCCCAATCGCACTCGCGTTAGAAGAATGCGGTTTCACGCGTTATAGTGCGCAGGGGGGCAATTCATCGTTTTTTCGCAGCAAACCCACAGGAAGTATCGACGCGATTACAATGCTTCCTCAACGACAACACCAAGCGCAATTTCCGAGCCAGCCATTCCGCCCAGCCAGATATTCGGTTATTACGGGCGACCCTACGATTTCACCCGATAATCTACATGAACTGAAGGCGCTCACCGACGAAAATAACACCAACGGCGAAAATGTGAAAGTGGTGATTATATCTGTAGCCGGAAGCGAAGGTCTCGATTTCAAGAACATTCGGCAGGTTCATATTCTGGAACCATGGTATAACATGAACTTATTAGAGCAGATTATTGGACGTGCTATCCGCAACTGTAGCCACAAACGTCTGCCATTCTCTCGGCGAAACGTGGAATTGTATCTTTATGGAACTCGGCTGACAAATCCGGATATAGAGGCCATCGACCTTTACTTATACCGGTTATCTGAATTTAAAGCCGTAAAGATTGGCGCAGTATCGCGTGTGCTGCGGACATCTGCTGTTGATTGTCTCCTGAATGTTCAGCATAATACACAAACCGCCGCACAGCTGAATCAGGTTGTTCATCAAAATCTCTCGTCGCGCAAACAAATAAACTATCAAGTTGGCGCGCGTCCATATTCCGCTCTATGTGATTATATGGAACGTTGCGAATATGTTTGTCGCCCGACATTTTCCAACGGACGTCCAATTCAGGAACAGAATGATTTATATGGGATGGACGATGACAGCGACAGCGAGGCCGATGCCAACGAAGGAGCCGATGCTGGCCGACGACCGCGTGGTGATATTCGAATAGATACATTCAACGAGAAATTCATGTCGATGAACTTGGATAAAATCATTCACAAAATTCGGGAGTTATATAAGGATGCGTTTTTCTACAAGAAGACCGGTCCCAACGGAATTATCGCACATGTAAATGCGGTTCGTCAGTATCCGGTTGCGCAAATCAATCTCGCGCTTACACAAATGGTCACGGATATGAATGAATACGTAAATGATAAATATGGACGTCTCGGGCGTATCATCAACGTTGGCGATTATTACCTGTTTCAACCGGTTGAACTTACCGATAAGCGCATAAGCATACACGAACGAAGCCAACCTGTTCCTTATAAACATACCGCAATTGAATATCCTCTTCAAACAGATATAACCGAAGATTATTTGGGTATTCTACCGAAACAAGCGGCGTCGGGCGCAGTTGTCCCGAATAAAAAGGTAGTTCAAAAATTAGCGGCGGCGGCGGCCGCGACGGAAGCAGAAGAAGCACCAGCACCGCTGTCATCCGCCATCGTGCCTGTAATGGATACCGGCGCATCAGCTGCCCCCCCCGTTGAAGATTTGGGTGCCGACGAAGTCGATGAAATGATAACCACATTATTCAACACATTCGAAACGTGTAAAACGGTTCATGAAAAACCAACAAAGGAGCAAGATGAATGGTATTATTATTGTGGCAAGGTAATCAATCAAATCTCTCAAACCGAGGAATTTCAGACGTCGCGAGAGGAACTTCACGAACTTGTCATCGCCAATCTATTAGAGCATATGCTATTTGAAGGCAGCCTTAATTTATTGAATTATTTGTATAAAAAGAATAATTATTCGATGAATACGGGAAGCGTCGGTGGCGGCGGCATTCAACTATTGACGCCTTTTGAACGAATGTTGCTTCAGTATTATTCGCAACAGGTAATACATCGGCCTCTAGTCGGGCGAAGAGCCGCCGCTGCCGCTGCCGCTGCCGCCTCTGCCGCCGAGACCAAACCATCTCCCGAAGATAAAGGAATGTTATTATTTGACAAGAAAAAGAAGGAGCTATTCGCACTAGTCGTATTACGCTACGAAACCCGCGAATGGACCGCAGCCGAACCAGAAGATGAACGCGACTTCGAACTTCTTTTAGGGAAAATCCAAACAGAGCAAATACGAAGTATGAACATGATTATTGGGTTTATATCGCTATTCAAAATGGAATATCTTGTGTTCAAAGTAAAAGTGATGTCAAAGAAGCGAGATAAAGGCGCACGATGTGACCAATCAGGTAAAACCGACGCGATAACCATTATTAATACGATTCTCTCGATGAATCCCGCGACACAAGGCGATGAATACAAACTCACCACCGAGAATACGAAACAGAGAACCCAGCGAGAGTTATGCGTATTTCAAGAATTTCTGTTGAGGACGTTTCATCGTAAGGGAATCAACGGGCGCAAGTGGTTCTTCACTCCATGCGAGGCTCTACTATGCGACATCGAGAGATTACATATAGAGAAATAAAGTATAGCAATATTATAGTAATATGTCATCATCCAATAGAACTGTTCAATCCGCACCCAAGTTGGGTATTTACACAACCATTTTATTAACACGTAAATTAGAGATTCCGTTCCGCATTATTGGGCGGAATGTAAAAGATACTCTGGAACATATTCTCTCGAAAATCGTGGAAGGAAAGTGCTCTGCCGAAGGTTTTATTCGTCCAAATAGTGTGAAAATTCTTACCTACTCCAACGGATACCTCTACGGTAAAAACGCGATATTTGACGTGGTATATGAGTGTGAGTCATGTTCATTGGTAGAGGGTGTGGTATTTTCATGCGTGATTAAGAATATCAGCCTTGCGGGGATTCGCGCAACATTGAATGAACCGAAATCACCTGTTACTGTTTTTGTCGCACGCGACCATCATTATGACCGCGCGGATTTTACGCGTCTTCAAGAAGAGGAAGAAATTCGCATTAGGGTCATTGGCCAACGGTTTGAAATTGGCGACGAAACGATATCGGTCATTGGCGAGCTTGTGTAATAGATAGTATGATAGATAGTATAATAGATAGTATAATAAATAGTATAATAGATAAATTATTATAGTATTACATCCATGGATTATGTTTTCATTTGTAAGCACTGCGAAGAACCATTTGTAGTGTCTCATGTTGATTTCAACTGCCGAATATTGCGTCACGGGGTCTATAAGCGTGATATGAAACATATACCTCCACACGCAAGCAAGGAAGTTTGTGACGCGCTCGTGCGTGATGGGTTGATCTTCGGATGTGGTCGTCCGCTTCAAATTGTAGAGACGAGCACGACTACGACTACGACTACGACTACGAGCAAAGATGCGCCGACGTCGGCATACGATGTCGTGATTTGCGATTATATTTGAGACAATAAAATTGATACCGATATAAACATATTTCTAGAATTGATATAGTCATTATGGCGTCGGCATTGGCATTTGCGACTACGAATACGAGAACCATTCGTCCGAAATCAAAGAAGAAAGCGCCAGCACCCGAACCCGAACCCGTGCCCGTCGTAACCATCGCCGAACCTGTCGTCATCATCACTGAACCAGTAGTTGAAGAAGATGTCACTCCATATTGCGACCTATCGTTGTTTGTGAAACGGAGAATCAACCGCAGGTTGTCAATACCATTCTATAAATTAAACAAGAGTGTCAATATAACACAGTTACTAAGAACCGAGCTCGCCAAAAATGTCGAAGGGCGTTGTTCTGTCGAGGGATATATATCGCCAAATTCAGTCACTATCAGATCGCATTCATGCGGAACATTGGCAGCCGCAAATATCAATTTTGACATCACAGCCGATTGTCTCATTTGTTTTCCAGATGAACATACCGTTATTACATGCGTCGCAAAGACCATAACCCAAGCAGGAATACGCGCAGGCGCTAGAGATTTACAACATGGGCATGTATCACCGATTGAAGTGTTCCTCTCGCGTGATATGAACTCAAATATGCGCGAGTTATTCTCTCGTATCGAAGAAAATGACATTTTGACGGTGGAAATTATAGGACGCCGGTTTGTATTACACGACACTCACGTGACGATTATCGCGATGTTACTCGACGCAGTTTCACCATGAATGAGAATGAATATAAAGTTTGATTAGTATGTAATGTAAAATAATGTCGGCAGCAGGTTCTTTTTACTCGTCAAAATCATCAACCGCCGTTGCGAGTCTTAGTGCGATGGATGAAATCCAGACAATTGCTCAAGAGGTTGAAGCAAAAACAAATTATCTAATGACACTAAAAGAGGGGATTGAAAATATGCCGCTTGTTCATCAAGTCGAAATATTGCGAATCTTGAACTTAAAGCACACCCAAATTAACGAGAATAAGAATGGTGTGTTTGTTAATATTTCCAAATTGAATAATGAATTGTTACAGGAATTGTTTGATTATATGACATATGTAATAAAACAGGAGAAACAACTGAATGAGGTTGAACAGCAAAAACAATGTCTCACGAAGGAATTCTTCGACAATAAAACGCATAAAGATAATTTGTGAAATAATATAGCACACGATGACAGGTATAATTCCTTGTCTCTATAATTCTTTTTCATTTACAAATGAAAATATGATTGGCGGGGGAGGGAGTATTGTATGTTATGAAACGAAGGTTTTACGCGAACGAAGCGTGCCGGTGCCTGTGCCTGTGCCTGTCACGGTGCCTGTGCCTGTAGAACAACCGTTCGTGTATATACCGTCATCAGAATCGATTCTCAGCGACAGCGACAGCGACACCGACCGCGACTCCGACGGTAGTTCAACAACCTCATCTTCCGTCATATTCAACCCAGACGTGATGACCCAATACAGTTACAAATATCCGCCGTCATGTAATGATTCAATACTATGGTCGGCATATATTATGTTATATGGCACCGAAAAGTATGAAACAATCGAAAATTCGTATATTGAATCCAATCGTTTCAAGTTTGAGTTAATCGAATACATGCGACAGAATAAACCGATATTGAAAGCAAATAAAATCAAACTAAGCGGCTTGGAAGAAACTCTTGTCCATAAGCCGTTTATTACATTAGAGACGTTACACGCGATTGCTGTATGTAAATCGATTTCTGTGTGTATTGTTCAGGACCGAAAGTATTACGAGATCGACAACGGTAGTGGGGGCAGCGGCACATTTATTCTTGAAAAAGTCAAGGGGAAATACGTATTGTATATCGCGCCAATCAAACTAAATATGGATTACCTTACATATATTCGCGCGAATTATTGGTTGATGGAGAGTATTTCTGCTCCGATCCGCCCGATATCCGCCTATAAGTTACAAGACCTTGTCGATATTTCTTCCAAATTACATCTACCTGTCGTGAATATTGTTCCAGGAAAGTTCGGCTCGATTGGAACTGAAAAACGTAAAACGAAATCCGAGCTGTATGAAGCTATTTGTAAGTACCAGTAATGTTCAAATATTAGATGGTATAAAATTGAAGTATATATATGAATTATTGTATAAATAATATCCGATCCATATATATATACACGATGCCGAGAAACCGCGGTGTGGTCGATAAACAATCAGAGTTCTCGAATATTGTAAAACATTATTTAGAAGGCATTATCGACAAGACCGATGGTATTCCAGAATTAGAGATACGCTTCGGAACGCGCGGAAATAACCCAACGACGAGGGATAATTTCGACGGTGTGCTTCAAAAGTTGCTTTCATCCGGATTTGTATTCACGAAGAAGAACGCGTATTCACTCAAGATTCAAAACGAATTCATCGACCAGAAAACAGGTCAGACGAAGCTCTCGCTTATACGCGCGGAAATCCACGGAATCACCGATGTTCAGAATTATTGTAAAACGAATACGCCCGACGAAAAATATGTCCTCTTTACGCAGAAAATGTATGCGAAGACCGGTGGCCGCCATGGCGAGGGCGAGGTTGAAGGCGGTGGCAGCGGCGGTGGCGGCGAGACGATACACCCCGTCATATTCGACGACTTCAATTTCAAAGTGAGCTACGAACGCGAAAAACGTATCGCGAATACATCTACATTAGCGAGGTCGATTTTGAAATCATGGAACGACAACAAGAAGACATTTCGGTATATCAATCGAAGCACATTGAAACATCCCGATTTCCCATTTCAAATCGACATGAGTGTCGTTAAGGAGTCGCATAAGGACCAGACGGGGTATATCTCTGCCTCGACATTTGAAGCGGCGAAAGTCCTTGACAGCCCGATACGTTATGAAATCGAAATCGAGGTGATAAATGACGAGGTTGGACCCGGAACTTCATTCAATCATCCGAAACATCTCTTGGATAATCTGCGCAAGATGATTAAGATCGTGATGTCGGGATTTCAAGGAACGAATTACCCAGTGTCTTTGTCTGAAATGCGAGGTGTTCAGCGAAGATATTATGAGTTGTTATATCCTGATGAAAAACAGGGAGACACCAGCGACAGTGACAGTGACAGCGAACGTGAGCGTGACCGCGACCGCGAGCGTAGAGGTGGCGCTGGTAGCAAAGACGACGACCGTGAGCGTGAGCGTGAGAAACGCGAGCGCGAGCGCGAACGCGAATCCGGACGAGGCGGTGCTATGCAACTTCGCCCCAAACATTTCATCGGTCCATGTTCTTATACGCTTCAAATGCAGAATATCCGCCCAATCGACTCAGATTCCAAAACCCCCAATATTCGCATGAATTATTCAGTTACAGAAAAAGCCGACGGTCAGCGAAAAATCCTCTTTATCGCGCCAAAAACAGGCCACGTATATCTCATCGACACAAATATGAACTTTCAATTCACAGGAGCAGTATCGTTGAATACGAAATTACATAATACACTCCTTGACGGCGAGCATATCCTTCATAACAAACGCGGCGATTTCATCAACCTGTTCCTCGTATTCGACGTTTATTTCGTTCATAAGGCCGACGTTCGTTCGCGCTTATTCTTTCCAATGAATGAAGATGAAGTTGTCACCAATTTCCGACTTCCTTTAATGGAAAGTGTCGTCAAGAATCTTCAGTTGAAGTGTGTAAGCGGTGGCGCAGATTCATTACCGCCAATCCGTATTGAAACCAAGAAATTCGAGGTTGCTACTCCGTCGTTGGGGGCGTCTGGGGCGGCCGTAGCCGCAGGAGGCAAAACCATCTTTGATTGTTGCGCGATGATATTGCGCAAAGCTGCCGAACATCATTTCGAGTATCATACCGACGGATTAATATTTACACCGATTGACTTCGCAGTCGGAAGTACGGTGCGAAATGATACTACTTCCGCAGGCCCATTATACAAAACAACGTGGGACTATTCGTTTAAATGGAAACCCGCGCATATGAATACCATCGACTTCCTTGTTACAACGAAAAAAGGCGAAGACAACGAGGACCTTGTAAGTAATATATTTAAGAACGGCATTGATATGTCGCGCTGCGTCCAAGTTCAGCAATATAAGACACTTGTATTGCGGGTCGGCTATGATGAACGAAAGCATGGGTATTTGAATCCGTGTGTTACATTGATTGAAGGCGGTGGGCGAGAACAAGTCGAAAGCGGCAGCGGCAGTGGCAGCGGCATCAGCGATAGTTACAAACCCGCGCCATTTTATCCAACTTATCCATACGACAATGACGCACATATTTGCCATATTATGATGCGCCCAGACGAAGCCGGTGTAAGCCAAATGATGACAACCGAAAATGACATTATCCAAGATGAAACGATTGTTGAATTCAGTTATGATGAAACGCAGCCGGTGAATTGGAGATGGTCGGCTTTACGGGTGCGCCATGATAAAACCGCAGAATACCGCGCCGGCGGGAAAAACTATGGCAACGCGTATCACGTCGCAAATAATAACTGGCATTCAATTCATAATGCGATTACACCTGAAATGATAATGACGGGTGAAGGCATACCTGATGAATTGTCGAATGATGACGTCTATTATAATCATGCTGATTCACACAGCGGTGGCGCAGGAGGCGGCGGCACAAAGGTTCGGACATTAACCAAGTGTATGCGCGATTTTCACAATTTATTCGTCAAACGCAAACTCATCATGAGTGTTGCGCGCCCCGGTCAGACTCTTATTGACCTTGCGGTTGGAAAAGGCGGCGATTTACCGAAATGGATTGCCGCGAAACTCGGATTTGTATTTGGGATTGATTACTCGAAGGACAATCTAGAGCATAAATTCGACGGGGTTTGTGCGCGTTATCTGGATGTAAAGAAGCGAAAGCGTAATATTCCTGATGCGATATTCATCCATGCCGACAGTAGCAAGGAAATTCGGAGTGGTCAGGCCGCAATTAGCGAGAGATACCGGCTTATTTCACGCGCAATATTTGGCGAAGGCGCGAAAGATGCGAGTTTATTAGGCCGCGGCGTTTATCCGCATTATGGTCGCGGTGCCGACGGGTTTGATGTCTGCTCTGTTCAGTTCGCAGTCCATTACTTCTTTGAAAATATCATGAAGGTTCATACATTTCTACAAAATGTTTCCGAATGTACGAAGTTAGGCGGGTATTTCATCGGAACATGCTTTGATGGTGCGCGAATCTTTCAGGCCTTGGCGCGGTTAGAAAGCGGTTCAGAACTCAGTATTCTGTCGTCGTCATCGGCGGTGGGGTCAGACCCACAGAAGTTGTGGTCGGTTCGTAAAAAGTATCATCAGACTGAATTTGAACCGGATAGTAGCAGTATTGGATATGAGATTGAGGTCTTTCAGGATTCGATTAATAAGGCAACGCGCGAATATCTCGTCAATTTCGACTACTTGACGCAACTACTTGAAAATTATGGATTTGACCTTGTAACACCAGAAGAAGCGGAGACGACTCTGACGAATCCCATGCCGGATGGAACTGCGACATTCGACGGAATGTATCATCAAATGGAAATTGAGTGTAAGAAGAAACGCGAAGACGTCGGCGGCGGCGGAGAATGGGATCGACGATGCCAACAAGAATACGGCTCGGCGTTATATATGTCGGCCGAAGAGAAGCAGATTTCATTCTACAATCGTTATTTCATATTCCGAAAGAATCGAAATATTAACGCGAAACAGTTGAAGAGCAGTTTCTTGAGTTATGCTGGATTACAAGAAGAACAACACCTTGCGTCGTCCGGAGCAGCAGCCGCGGATTCTGATATCACGCTAGAAACTATCGCACTTGAAAAGATTGCGAAGGCATCACGACCAATTGATGTTGCTTCCAAACCCGCGATTGCTGCGAATATTCTTGAAGAACGACGAGTTAAGGAGGCAACCGCGAGTGCGGCTGTAATCGGTGAATCAAAGTCATCTACACTGAAAATCAAGCCGAAGCCAAAGAAATTAACTGTAAAAGCGAGTGGCACCGCCGCGGCAGCAGCAGCAGCAGCAGAAGAAGAGCCAGAGCCCGCCGCCCCCGCCGCACCTATCGAACAAATCGAGAAGAAAATCCAAAAACGAACAAAGAAAGTGAAAGCATCGGAAAGTGGTAGTGCCGAAGCGGTCACTGAAGAAGCATCAGCATCAGCACCAGCACCAGCACCAGCCAAAGCCAAGCGTCAAACGAAGAAGAAAACCGACTTATAAACATTTTCGGAATAAATATAATCTAATATGTTTAAAAAATCGCCCAAGAATTGTTTTAAACCTGTATTACCATCATCATCAGCATCATGTTCTTCTTACGGGGGATGTTCAGAGAATGAACATGCTAATGCGACATCCACTGCAGCCGAAACTCACAAATCGAATAACGGTCCTATATTATCCTACTTCAATTATTTTTTATTACCACAAGTCGATATTATCGTAAGCCAGACTCATACCCAGTCGAGTAGTCATTATACTCCGTTAGAACTACGCATTACTCATAATGAGAATGACCATCCAGTCTATATATCCTCGTCGATTTATGCGCATTTATGCGATATTAAGGAGCAGATTGAAAAATACCAAGATACGTGGGATAATATTAAAAAATTCACGAATCCGTATGAATATATTCATTCGAACATCACCGGAAATAAAACAAACATCAGCAAACTACGGCCATTATCGCGGTCGTTTTACAAGATGATTGAAATCATTAAAAATAATAACATTCTTTCGCATTATCAGCATACAATCAGTCAAAGGCCGGAATATAAGATGGGGATAAAAACGTTTCACCTTGCGGAGGGCCCCGGTGGATTTATAGAAGCAATCTCATATTTACGCGGGTTAGAATATCAGAAGCAGATAATGATCATGCGTGAAGGCGCGCATTCGGCGGATACTAATGAAAATGATACGAATGCTACGTCGTCGTCGTCGCCACCGATACAAATACTCAAGCGAAACACCGACTTTCATGACGAGTATATGAAAGAGCAAGAATATTTAAAACTGTCACGTCGTATATTCGATAATCAAAAACCTGCCGTAGGGGGGGCGTCGGCAGCTGTCTATGGAAATGACCGTTATTATGGCATGACCCTTGTTAATGATGACCCGATATGTCCAGGCTGGAAAAAGACCCGCGCGTTTCTTGAAAGTCATCCAAATGTTATTATTGAGAATGGTGCGGATAAGACCGGCAATTTGATTTCTTTGGAGAACTTCCTATATTGTGCGGAAAAATACAAAAACAAAATGGATATCGTTACTGCCGATGGAGGGTTTGACTTCTCAGTGGATTTTAATCATCAAGAAACTATGGCGACGCAATTAATATTGTGTGAAGTATTTTATGCGCTTGCGATACAAAAACAGGGCGGGTCGTTTATATTAAAAATATTCGATGTATTTCATAAAGCCACCGTCGATATATTGTATATTTTGAGTTATTACTATGACAGCGTATCTATTATGAAACCATATACAAGCCGAATTGCCAACTCCGAAAAATATGTCATCTGTCAAGGATTTAAGATAAACGACTCTACTCAAATTATAGAGCAATTTGCGAGTATATTTGATTCCATCAAAAAATCATCGAATGGTGGCGATGTCGTATTATCTTCTTTACTGCCATTCGAACATGACCTGTATTTTTTGAATAAGATAGAAGACATGAATGCTATGGTAAGTTTTCAACAAATTGAAAATATTACATCAACGTTGTCAATCATTACAAACCATAGAAATTCGGAGAAACTCGAGCAGTATAAACGCGCAAATGTGAATAAATGTATATCGTGGTGTGAGAAATACGAAATACCCCATAATGCGCATCATGCGTGTTTTCAATCGACGAATATATTTCTTCACAAATCGATACCAGCGGCGGCAACGGCAACGGCGGCATGTAACCAATAAAAACGGTCTAAATATATATCAGAATGTATGGTAATATACAAACCATGCAGAGCACATTACAATTCATCGCCGGCCAACTTAAAAAGCCACGCGAACGTTTTGAGACGATTTTGGAACCGCTTCAAGCACTGCTTCAAATCGGGTTTCTCGCGTTTTATCCGATTGGGAGTAAATTAGCGATTCACAATAATATACTTACGGTTCAGGAACCCGGATATACACAAAATATGCGGCGGTGGTATAACAATGACAAAAAGGAGGATGTGTTTTATTTATATAATGTATTCTCTCGGTTTAATAAATTCTATAAGACGGTGCTTACCAGCGGCGGTGGCGGCGGCAGCGGCGAAAACGCGGCATTATTCGCACTACTGAATGAACTTGCGAAGACGGGCATCAATAATTTGACACGGACATATAATCATTCGGATAAGATTCATATTCTTCATACGCTTCAGATGTATAAAGGAATGCTGGATAATCCAGAGTTGGTGCGGCGGCTGGCTAAAACAGATGACGGTGCGGGTGTTGGCGGCGCGGGTGCGAGCACAGCCGTCGAAGATGACGGAGATTCTGAAAACGATTTGCCGCGTCAGTTTCCATTGAAGCGCATTAGTTCGCTAGGTTCATCGCCACCATTGCGATCAATTACGGCGGCGACAACGAGCATTCCAATCGATAGTCTGGTTGATAATAATATCGACACGATTTTCGTGAAAATCACGGATTTGTATTCACAGGAGGATTATACAATTATTTACAACACCCTTATTAAAATCCAAGCCGATCCGCAGTATTATATGAACTATATTGAGGGGCTTAATAAAATACTGGAACCGGTGAATATTCGCATCAAAAAATGGATTGATGACAATATTGTGTTTTAGTGTGCGCACGGCCACATCGCGCGCCTACTCCATCTCCAACTTCACCCAACACTGTTTATATGTCGCGTTAGTTAGTTCGCCCTTGATTTTACGAGAGAATTCTGGAAATGAGATCTTGATTTTCATGTCCTCTCCTGTTTTCACGAACTGGTTCAACTGTTTGTATAACTCGCGAATTGCTGGATAAGAAATATTCATCTGTAACTCGGTAAGTTTATTGATGATGGGGCGAACCTGTTGTCGGCGTTCTTCAATAGTGCGTTCTGTCGGCTGCGGGGCCGTTGTCTCGCCCGCACACCCCCCCTGCGCCACCGATGCCGATTGTTTCTTCTTTAAGTTTCGTTTCCAGTGTTTGCCTTTACCATAACGTGTATTGTCGGCAGGAGTGTCGGAAACGGCGTTTATCTCTGTTCCTATATCGGAAGTATCAGACGTTGTGGCAGAACCAGTAGTATTGATATGAATATCGACTAGATCTTCCGGTATCAATATCGATTCTTGACGTAATTTATCTTCAAATGATCTGGGGTCATGAAGGGGTGGTGGTGGTGTAAGCATCGGTAGCAAAAGCGGCGATAAACTTGCGTCTTCAACAATAGCTGCTCTCGTATCCATCGATATATTTGCGCCCATTTATTACAATAAGATACAATAAACTGGATTTTTTATACCCATTTTATTGTATTACACGCCCGCCTAAAATACCACGTCAAAATCGTCATTATACATTTTATCGCTCTTCTTGATTCCGATGATATCACGAAAGGTCTTGCTCCGCATAAGCGGGACATTCGTTCGTATCTTCAGGTTCAGGTGCGGATTCGTAAGGACTTGGACAAGGATTTCGCGGAAATTCGCATACTGACGGTTTTGAATCGCATAATATGTGTAAAAATTTAGAAACGAGCTCTCGCGAACATGTTCGTCTCTCGTGATATCGCTCACGTCGTCATATACATGACGATGATACTTATTCAACGCGTCTTCGCATACCGCAATTCCAGTAACATCCGCCAGATTCTCCGATAACGAGAGATTTCCATCAATGACAAATCCGTCCTTCCGAGAGATTTCTTCATATTGGCGCCGTATTGCCGCAATCTTGCGTTCATATGTCGCGACGTCTTCCTTACTCCACCAGTTTTTAATGACGCCTTTATGATTGTAAATCCGTGAATTCACATGGAGTGCGTGAGAGATTTCATGACCAAAGGTAAAACCGACCGACGCAAGGTCGTATTCATAACCGCGCCCAAACTGAACATTCATACTATGCATGTAGGCTGTCGGAATATATATACTGTTAGAATTGGGTGTATAATACGCATTCACCACGAAGGATTGATACCCTACGAGTTTCATCGTTCCCCAGTTCATAATATCGATGTCCTCCGCCGATAATCTCTCGTTGCCGGTCGCACTGGACGACGACGACGACGACGTATGATGCTTCACGATATACTCGGTCCTTTGGATGCTACGCTTCAATAAGTTGCCCCACGCATCTTTCGGGTCGTAGTCGAGGTTTGTGGGATCGGGCGCCGAGAGATTTGCCTCGCCAATACGGAGTTTTATCGTGTTCAACTTTTTAAGCGCGCCTTTCTTCGTATATGCCGACATCCATGTATTCTTTTCGATACGGTCTTTATAACAATCGAGCATTGTATTACCAATCTCTCGAACCTTTGTAATCATTTCTTCATTTTTGTATTTTTTTGTGAATTCCTGCGTCATCGTCTTCGGGAACGCATACGCCAGTCCAAGAATCGGAAAATATTCTCTCGGAAAATGCGTATCCTTGCCGCGAATAAGTGTATCATTGAAATCGAGGTAAATCTCTCGCCACTTGTCATGAAAACATATGAGTTGCCGCAAATAAATGAAATACCAGTAACTCTTCCACCTGTCCGACGCCCATTCCTTTTTAAGTAGCGTCATCACTGTATTGAGATACCCGACTTGGTTGGCGATGAAATATGGCGGCAGATCCGCCTCCGAGTAACCAATCCATTTGGAAATCTCTCGCCAATCCAACCCAGTAAGACACATCGCATCTTGGGTAAGGATGCGGGTTGCGCCGCGAATATTATTCTTATAATGTGGCATTTTCAGACGTTGTTCTGTAGATGTGTCGGGTGCCGCATCGGTGGCGGCGTCTGTCCCGCAATCACAATTACGATGTTTCATCTTTTTTATAGGGATGCCTGAGAGATGCGGCGGCTTGTCTCGTTTATTCGCCGATTGGTTTATATCCGCATAACTGTCATCAAACCGCGGGTCAATTACATTCATACATGAAAGTAACGCGCATTCGATGTCATATACATCTTGAACTTTGATATTATGCGTGGTTTCGTAATCTCGGCCAAGACATTTTGTGAATACATCCCCGATAAACCGCAGAAATGCGTTTGTAATACGTTTCTTGTATTTCATGTATTCAACGGTTTTCGTCTCGGGGCCACCGCCCTCGTTTCCGGCGTCATCGCCACGGCCACCGCGGCCGCCGCCGATTTGCTCTTCCTCGCGAATAACAGTGGTATTGCTTGTATTCAATCGCACACCTCGCATTTGTTTTTCAATAATAGAATCGCTCAAATAAAACCGATAGTCATAGAGCGACAATGACGGCGGTCCTATATGCGCAGATAATTTACCTGAAGTATAATCATCGGGATATACTGTCCATACAACAGGAAGCGCCCATTTTATCATTTCATTTTGATTCATTACACCAAGAAATTTATAGAGATTGTTTTCTCTCGAGAGTTCATTATACAACTTACAAAATTCGGAGATGTGGCCAAGAATGGGCTCGGGATGTAGATCGCGAAAAGATGCCGCGATATGTTTCATTTGTTGAGAGATTAGATGCTTGCTGTTATCGCGCGTGTATTCGCGAACCATCGTAAGCACATTTCGGTACATTTCATCCTGTATTAATTTGAAATTGTCTAAAGGGCGTATATACTTCAATTCTCTCGGAAGGGTCTTCGGCACTTCGTTCATCCATTTTTGATTCGCCCATAAATAAAAATTATTGGCTCGGAGTGTGTCGTGGTCTTTTGTATTTCGGCGTGTATATTTATCACGAGGGGGATACCGGCGTATTCTAGAACGACGGGTTTTTGTATGTTTTCCCGCCATTTTACTTATATATACATGAGAATAAACTTCCGCGGGTCGGGTCGCGCGAGATGACGTTCGTTAGCATCTCAAATGAGGCCGCTTCACCGCCCGATTGTATAGGTTACAGTCCGGTTTGAATATCTTGCTCTTAATGAAGTATGGCGCGCCCATCGAATCTCCATGATATTGTCCAGCATTACCCGCGGCAACACCAAACGCCGACTTGAATGAAGCGCCGTTCTTTGTGATTGTATCGAGCTTCAATCTCTCAAGACGCGTGCCAGCAGAGACCGCCCCTTGAACACCGTATTTCGCATTATTCGGTTTATGGATGACGGTTGTGCGACATTTGGCGCGGTCGGCAGCGTCTGGATAGATTCTCTCGGCGTTGCCACAGTTCGTCGAATAATATACCTGCGAACCAGTCTTGGAATCGCTGGGATTCGCAGGCGAGCCGTCAGGAAGGACATATTGATTTGCCGTTCCGGACATCTTCGAAAAGGTCTGCTGCTGCTGATACGTCCGGCATCGCGCCTGAAGGTATGACGCAGTATTGGTATGATACGCCCGACTCACATTCGTATTTCCGCTGCGGATGATACGCTTCTTCGGGTTGAACGAGAGATTCTTCGTTTCGTAAATACCGGTATTGATTTGGTATGAACCCGGCTGTCCCGGAACACCCACCTGTTTATAACCCGGATTCTGTATAATTTCATCGGGCATACATTCGCGGAGAAAAGGGCGGCGGATATCTTCCGTCAGATAGTTTTGCTTTGACGCCACACGAGTGTCACATCCGCACGCCGTCCCTCTAAAAACGATACCACCCGGACGGTCGATGAATCCAATGGTGGGGCGAGATTTGTTCGTAGAAGACGGCATCAAGCTTTTGCGCCAGTGCTTAATCGGTCTCGGCTTGAAACTGGAACGTTTGATCACGTTCTTGGTTTGAGGGAATTCGCAACATTTGGTGTCTCGACCGAAATCATTCAACGGATTGCCTTCTGTAGATGGGCCGTTCTCGGCTGGACGGGTGAAACCGGGATAAACGCTTCGTGTCGTCGATTGTTTTGTGGAACGAATCGCAACCCTCATCGTTCTAAAATTAAGCGGCCATGAAACAAAATTCTTGCTCATTTTATGTATTCGTATATATCAAGTAGATAGTTTAATTTAGATAATATAATGTTGGAATATATTCAGTTTTATACGAAAAATCTCTCGAACTTCGCAATATTACTTCTGATTGGCGTAAGCATCGCTATATTAGACATTACCTTACGTAATGTAATACGTGGTGTATATCTAAATGTTCGAGAGAATATGAAACTAAGGCACGGCGGCGGCGGCCGCGAAGGTATGGAAAATAAGAAGGACTCGAAGGACTCGAAAGACACGACCAGTAAAGAAGAAGACGATGAAAGTTGCCCTAAGGATTGTACGGCAGTTGAAGCATTACGAACAAAACTAAAAGGATTGATTGAAAACGCAGCTAAACTTCAAAAGGATATCCAAGAAAATAATGAAACTATTAAAAAGCAACACAAGACCATTGAAAACATGCAGAAAAGTGTCCAAAAATTGGTTGAAAAATCAAAGTAACATCGGATCGTCTTATCGTCGGAGCGACGGAATAAAAATAATAATGAAATGTAAAGGATACAGTGCTCTGTATGATACATCATAACGCATTTGAACATATGGATACGAATATCGACGACGAAATCGAGTTATTTAGGTCAAACGTATCACAATTTGTGAATGATACGACAACCCACCCTATTGTGAAATATAAGGCATTTATCTTCGCGTTCTTACTTATTGGTGTGGGGATCTTGATATTATTATTGTTCAATCGAGATAAGATACTCGGCCATGAATTCTGGCGACATTTGTTTGTTCCTGTATCTAAATTGAGAGATAAATATAGAGGAGGAGCAGCGGCGGCATATGACGGCGATGACGCCGATGGCGCCGATGTCTTTGGATATGATTATACATACCGTAATACAGATGCCGCTATTTTCCGAGAAGCGATTGAAGGCATGACGACGACGACGAAAGATGGAAAAGCAACCACAAAATCAGGGGAATTTGTAAGTGCTGATACGGAAAGTGCGGAAAAGAAAAAGAAAACACCATGCGCAACCGATTGTAGCGAGTATGTTGAACTAAAGGGGAAAATAAACGATCTCTCGAAATACGTCAATGCGGTGAAAGACCAGAAAGCAGATATTAAACAAACATCGGATAAATTACAAGCATTAGGAAAACAAATCGATGACTTGAATAAGTCACTTTCACCGGGTGGGCAGGTGAAAATAAGCATGTAACATATGCCGGCGATATACGCAATAATTTAATCTAATCAATAAGTAGTAGTAATAGTAATAGTAATAATAATAATAATAGTAATAGTAATATGTCATCATTAGTAGGTCCATCATATGACTACTGGAAAAGTATCAAACAACCCTCCGAGATGGGAATGTCGCCGGGGTTTTCTCTCGGAGCACTTGCCACTAATGTTGATGGTCTGCTTTCGTATGTAGAAGTTCTCATTTCGGGAACCGGCAACGCAAGTGTAACCGGAAAACCATTAGGCAATAAATTCTTCTTGAAGACAACCGGTAAGTGTAGTGAAACCTCTATTGAAAAATGGAAGAAAGAGCGCGAAGAAGACGAGGCATGGGACAAGGCATATGAAGAGGTTGAGAACCGATTAGGCTCGAAAAAAATCACCGAAGATGAAGCCACCAAACTGAAAAACGCGCTGAATGAACAAAAGAAACAGAGGGATGAATCCCGTGAAAAAGAAAAGAAAGTGGTGGATCGCTGGATTTACGTGAATAATATTCCGGATGGATCGATTCCATTTATTGCGAGCGGCGCGGATGGACGCACATTTAACGACCTCCGCGGTCTTATTCCAGGCGCACTCGGAAATTTAGGTGCGCTCAGTCCCGTTCAGTTATTCAACGGATTTACCGCAGGAACTTATCCACCATGTTCGGAAATAACACTACAGACGGTGAATAACGATAATGTGAAAAGTAGTGAAACTCGTCATGTTGCGTTGGTGGAAATGGTGGAAATGAATCCGTGTATGTTCCCTGGACGCGTTAATCCCGCATCAGGCAAACCGTGTAGAAATAGTGAAGGGTTTGATGGTATGTCGGCGACGACGACGACGACGGCGACCGCGAATTCATCGCCTATAAAAGAAAAAACACCCGATATATATAATCAACAGTATTCACTTGTCTCCGAAAACGGCGAATCGATTGGAATATACGAGATGGGAAGTTTAGCCGGTTCTTCTGGGGTCGCGTATCAAACATCGCACCGAAGTCCTTTAAGTTATAATATTGACCTTCAAAAATCGTCGCCGATGACAGAATTATCGTTTGGTAAATTCGGGCGTGGCGATGTAGAAGAAGATGCGACGATGAATGCGAGAGAAGTGATCGAGAGACATAATGCCAACGCGTCGTCGTTTTATAATAAGCCGGTGGTGCGCGGGGATAACCAGAATTCAACCGAAGAACAATCACGGTTATCGTATTATGATGAACTTATACAACAATTGTCAAAATTATTTGATGGCCACACAGCCGACGTAAGTGGCGAAGACCACTCGGATATTCGCGGAGATATGCTATCGCAGGTTTATTATTACGGTATAACTGCTGTCTTGCTGTATCTTCTTTATAGAATTTTGTATGTAAAACGAAAGTAATCATTATGAATACACACAAATCTGACTATGTATTCATAATGGATGATGACGACTCGATACTTATTTTGCTGTTCCACGTAATGTTTGGTGGCGGTTGCGACGTTTATGATGGCGGTGGGTCTTGGCTTGCTTATTCGTAGATTGTATATAATGATTACGACCGCCGTTAAATGACGCTGGCTGTGCTGGCGGTGCTGGCTGTGATGGCATCGCAGGAATCGCAGGCATCGATGATGCTGCTGGAATTTCATTTACGGGTAGTTCTGGTATTGAAGATGTCTCTTTATCGCTAGATTCTGATTCTGATTCTGAAGCTGAAATACTTTCAGCGTCGGGAGCTGGAACTGGCTGAGGAGCAGGAGCTTCCATCATGTCAGGCGCAGGCTCAGGAGCAGGCGCAGGAGCAGCCATCATGTCAGGAGCAGGCGCAGGCTCAGGAGCGGCCATCATGTCAGGAGCTGGCTCAGGTGCTGGTTCAGGTGCTGGCGCCGATGGTTCTTCTTTAGAAGGCTCTTCCGTTGTCGCGGAATCACTATATCCTAACTTTTCTATAGGTAATCCATTCTTTTTAGAATACTTTATAAGATATGTTTTTAATTCAGATAGAGATAATTCAGCCGCCTCAGTTGCTGCGAATACGGTTGTTAAATCGCTAACATCTTTGTCGGCTTGTTCTTTCTTTTCTCTTTCCATTTCCAACTTCAACGCGGCATATTTCTTTTTCAAATTGTTATACTTTTCACCAAGGGTGCTCATCCTTTGAACAATGAGCTGAATTTCATCGGCTTCACCGTCTTCACCGTCGTCGCTTGCTTCACCGTCGTCGCTTGCCTCGCTCTCGTCGATGTCGTCGCTTGCCTCGCTCTCGTCGATGTCGTCGATGTCGTCGATGTCGTCGACTACTTCTGGTTCTTTTTTGTCACCAGTAAAAAAGTTAGTGATTTTGTTAGCTATTGATTCTTCTTCCTTGTCACTAGCAGCCGGAGCTGGAGCTGGAGCCGGAGCTGGAGCTGGAGGAACGGGAGTTTCGCCTTCGGTTGGTTTATCTACTAAACCAATTGTTTCCTTAAATGTATCAAACATTCCCTTATTTTCACTACTAGCAACTTCAGCCGCAGGCGCAGGCGCAGGGTCACTCGGAGTCTCAGCAGAAGGCGCTGAATCACCCGTTTTTGCGGGTTCCGCCGGTTTTAAAAAATCAAACATCGCACCCCCTTTCTGTTTCGCATATTGTTGCGTTATTTTAGATATACTGGCCATCCTATATTTATACGCTTCTAATATATCACAATATAATTTTGTATCATAATTTACTAAGTGATACAAAATGATGTCATTCGACTGGTAAAGGTTTCAAAACTTGATGCGCTTGTGAAGTTCAAGAGCAACGAGACCACCGGCAATCTGCGCAAGAATGTAAGGAACAACGTCCGACATGGGAATCTTGCCAGCTGCGGCCATCATCACGGTAACCGCAGAGTTAAAGTGGCCGCCAGAAATGTGGCCGCCGAGCATAATGGCGATGGCCAAGGCAGCACCGATGGCAATTGCGTTGCCAGTGGCGATAATGACATAGAGGAAGAAAACGGTTCCGAGGAACTCAACTAAATACTTGTTCAACATTATTGTGCGTGTTATACAATAATTTGATAAAAAAAGATTGTCCCTAAATGTATTTAGGACAAGAATACTACCGCCGTGCGAAGGCAAATATTCGTATTCGTATTATTATCTATAGAATACATAATATACATACAATGTCGCTAATCGAAAAATCGTTTGAAAGTCTAAATGCCTCGAATTGGTATAATAACGTTACAAAAAGTGGGACGGCGGTGGCTGAATCATTCACCGGAACAGACCCGAATGTCGAACTTCGTATCGTAAATAAACAACAAAGTAGCATTGGAAGTATATCCTACGCTGATTTTTTAATCAATCCAGAACTTAATTCGTTCGATTTCAATACAGAGATTTTTTGGGGACGAGAATTGGATAATGACGGCGGCGATAATTATCAAATCCGGTTCGGCAGCACGTTCGCTTTTACGCTTTATTTTAATTTTTGGGATGATTTTGGTGTCGACCCAGGATACCCACTCCACTTTCGAGGTCAAGGTGTATATATACTGAATACAGCCGGCGTTCCGGTGTTTAGAAGCACAACTGCTCCTGGACCTAGAGGTCCTGGTGAAAACACGTGGTATCCCGTTCGGGTTCTTTATAACAAGAATGCCGCCAATACATGGACAGTACTCATAAACGGTGTCACGGTTTTGACATATGCCGATCCGAATGTAAATACATGGCAAAATACTGCCAATAACAAAGGTGTCACTGTCTCTGCTGTAAGCGGTGGCGGGTTGAAAATGGCATTATCTGTGCGTCGGCTTTCATTGTCATATAAATCGATGATGCCCGTCCTGACTCTACAGACAGGATCGATGCCGCAGAAATTCTACCCATCAGCCGACGATTCCACCTTTTCTAGTAATCGTGCGGCGTATATGCGCACACTTTATCCGCGAATCACGGACACAGCGACGGCCGGTGAAGTAACAAAACAAAAGTTGATATACAATCGTCACGATGCGTCGTCGCGGATGGAACGGCTTAAATTACAGGCCATCGGAAAAAGCTCGATGCGACTAAAGGAAACCGAAACATTACAGTTCAAGGCCCCTAATGTAAATGATGTCCGTGAGGCGCTTTCGCGTTCTCGCTCACAAGGGTATGCGGTTCCTCCTAAATGTCAGAACCGCTGATCATGTATATGATAAAATCACATCGTAATAATGTGTGATTTTATCGAATGTGTCGCCCCGTTACGATTAACGGCGAATAGCACGAATCGCCGACTGAGCTGCGTTATTAGCGCCGCCAAAACCGGCATCATTGTAGTTACGATTCACCGCCATCTGCTTGCGAAAACGCGTGTAATCAGACCCGTCGTAGACAAATTTGGTATTACAAGTAGCAGAAGGAACACCAGTGCCGTCGGATTGAACATGAACACCGCCGGCTAAACCGCGCCATCCTGAAGCGATACTTTGTTTCACGCTAGTCACTTGGTTTGAGCCGCCGGAAGTATAATACTGACGCGAAAGGTAATCGCCGGCGTTATTCACGACACGAAAGGGGGTAGCAGCAGGAGCACGCCCGCCGTAATTTTCGCTTGCTGCCGCACCGTTCCATGCCTTACGAAGAGTGAAACGCATAGTCTCTAATTCCGAACTTCCTTTCAACGTTCCATTTGAAACAGGATTGGGGGAAATTCCTTTCAAGCCTCCTAAAGTCATATTCGTTTGGTTTGTTGTTTGTATATAATACCGATATAATATTAGGGGATATATTATTCTATTTCATCTTCTTGAAGGAAAACGGTTGTCAAGGACACGATTCACCCCCCATGTAGCAGCACCACCGATAACACCACCAGCGACAGCCTTACCGACAAATGCGGCACCGGCAATAACAATAGGCGCAATCTTTGCGTCGGGGTCGGCGGCAAACGACAACGAATTCATTCGGGTTTCGGGTAATGTTTGTGATATAGATAACAGATAAAAATTAGTTTATATATTGTTGCCTCTGCCCTCTGCCCTCTGCCCTCTGCCCTCTGCGCATGAAAGCACAGGGGTTGGAGTGGAATCGCGGAGTCGAGTGAAACGAGACGCAGCGATGGAACGACAACAAAGCTGGAACGACAACTAGGTCATTATCCTCGGCGCCACATTCATCGTCGCCAGCTCCTGAAACAGCAACTTACACGCATACGGTATCTGGACCAGCGCAAAGTCCGACCGATTGTCGCACGTTTTACAGAAATGAATACTCCGTTCATCATTATAAGACGCGATAATTCCGCATTTTCGGCATACATGGACTTCGTATTTGTCCGAGCAGTCATACATACGCCCCTTCGTAAATCGAGAAGCACCATGCCCTACCATCGCATCGCGCTCCATCTCGCCAAAACGCAATCCACCATCCCGACTACGACCTTCCGCGGGCTGGTGCGTGAAATTCACCATCGGGCCAATCGAACGGCTGTGTTGCTTGTCGGCCACCATATGTTTCAAACGCTGGTAAAACACTGGACCGATGAAGATATCTGACTTGATTTGCTCACCCGTCAGTCCATTGTATAGCAGTTCGTTGCCATTCATTTCGAATCCCACCTTCAGAAGTTCCTTGCTAATATCCTTAATGTCGTATTCACCGAACGAGGTTCCGTCGCCAAATAATCCTAAATTCACGAGAACCTTTCCCAGCAATGTCTCCTTTAATTGCCCAATCGTCATACGCGACGGAATCGCATGTGGATTGATAATGATGTCCGGCCGGATTCCTTCTTTTGTGAAAGGCATGTCGCGTTCCGGAATAATATTACCGATTGTGCCTTTCTGTCCCATACGACTCGACACCTTGTCGCCGATCACTGGCTTGCGAAATGCGCGGACGCGGACTTTACAGAAACAATACCCTTCGCCGTTACTGTCGATATAACTCTTATCTACATAGCATTCCTCTGACGTGTGATAGACGCGGCTGATGTCTTCGTATTTCACGATTTTGGTTGGGTCGTTTCGATTGTCCTTGATTGGGATGACCTTTCCCATAATGATATCCCGATTTTCGATGAAGGTATTCGCGGGCATCACACCGCGCTGGTTCAGTTTGTCGTAATTTCCGAACTTCATTCCCTTCGTCTTGGATGCGTCGGGATGGCATCGGACTTCCTCGTCGCCGTTGATTTTCTTGTCCTCGTCCTTCTCGGTGTGGTAAATCGTGGCGGAGAACATTCCGCGGTCTATCGCGCCCTGATTCACGAGAACGGAGTCTTCCTGATTGTAGCCGGTGTATGACATGATTGCGACGATGAGAGGCGCGCCAGAGGGGATTTCCGCGAGTTGAATCATCTGCATCAGACGAGTATCCACGAGGGGGCGGTGCGGGTATGTCAGGACATATGCGGTTTTATCCATACGGCGTTGGTAATTTGTCACGTAGATGCCGATGGCTTGCTTGCCCATGGCGCACTGATACGTGTTCCTAGGCGCCTGATTGTGCTCTGGAAACGGGATACATGACGCCAAAACCCCGAATATCGTGCTCGGGTGTATCTCACAGTGCGAATACTTGTAAATATAGGGGGTTGCTGTATCCGTATCGTTGCGGTATAGATGATGCGGGCGCATCGCAATCATGCTGAACCCCTGCTCGTCTGGGTCGATATATTCGATAACGCCGTGGGCGTGGGCTGCGTCGCCGTCTTCCTCCGCGGCACTCATATGCGTCAGTAAGTCGTCCCAGCCTATCTCGCGCGCCTCAATGCGTTTGATGATATCGCGTGTGATGAAGAGGTCATTTGTGGCCTGATTCACTAGTAACAAAGGACGCATCAACCTCCCCGCGTCATTACATATCCGAATTTCCGCATTTGGGTAGTCAAACACAATAGACGTGTATATATTGATAATGCCGCGCATTTTCTTCAGCTTGAATTCATGATACAAACGCACTGGATCGCGCGTAATCCCCACCCAGTTGCCATTTACGAAAACCTTTACCTGACGATACGTGTCGCGCGGTTTCAGTGTCTCGATGCGTTCAATATATTCATCAATATACGCATGAAGCGACGCGGGGTTGCTATGTATTGTCACGTGGCTGAGATAACTGATGTTTTTCACGACACCGATACTTCCACCTTCCGGTGTTTCTGCTGGGCAAAGAAATCCCCATGACGTATTATGTAACTTACGAGGCGGGATAAGTTTTCCGCTCTTGTCAATCGGAGTATTCAAACGGCGCAAATGACTCAAGCTGGATGAATATGTAAGACGGTTCAACACTTGAGCAACACCGACCTTGGTGCTCGTCATGCTCTTGATACCGAAATCACCCGTCGATAATGCGCGCTTCAACCCGTTCTCGATCGTCGTAGATTTGATGATTTTGTACATATTCGTATCATTGATGATGCTCAAATAGTCCTCAGTAGAGCGCCATGAACCCGTATTGATTTCACGAACCACCTGTTTCGACATATCCTTGACGAGTTTGTTGAAATAATTCCGAAAGAGGTTGTTGAGAAGAGCGCCGGTGAGATCCACGCGTTTGTTCAAATACGAGTCACGGTCGTCCTGCTTGTTGATTTCAAAGAACGCGCATAACAATTTATGCGCCATATGACCCAGTAAGAATATCCGTTGCTGGTCGGTGTGGCAGTGTGGAAATAGGTCATTGTGAAGAACCTCATGCGCAAACTCGCGCTTTTTAATCGCGCCACTTTCCTTGTCCATATTGATTGGCGTGAAGATGACTTGGGACGTGAAGTATCGGACTGCGTCTTCTTGTGTCATAATTCCATTCGCGTCAATAATCGATGCCTGTAGTGCTTCCAAGAGTTTTGCGCTGATTTTTCCGGCGTCATCGGCGTCGCCACTGCCACTGCCGCCACCGTCAATATTATACACAATGTATTCGCAAATTTCACGGTCGGATAAAACGCCAAGTGCGCGAAATACGACGAATAATGGAAGTGGCTGCTTCATTCGCGGGATTTGAATCACGAGTGGGTGGCCGAACCCGTTTTGTTTCGTGACAACCATCATGTTGATTTGTTTCGGGGAAATACACTTTGAATCGGGCACCGACTTGATTTCGGCAACATACCGCCATTTGTTGTTGTTTTTCGAAACATTATAGCACAATACCTTGTTCTCCGCTGCGCGCTCCTGTCCAAGGACGGTTTTTTCACTGCCGTTGATGATGAAATACCCTCCGGCGTCATAGGGGCATTCACCGGTGATGTTGTGGTCCAAGTGCTTGTGCTGCGTCAATACACAGATACACGATTTCAACATGATTGGCATTTTCCCGATTTGAATTTTGGGGAAGACCTTGTGATGCGTCGTCACTTGTTGTTCGCTGTCTGTGCCGGAACCACGGACGATATACTTGACATTCATATCCACCGTCATCATTGACGCATATGTGAAATTACGCAATCGCGCTTCTTGTGGAAAGAGGATTTTGGTTGCGCCAGTATTTTCGTGGATTTGCGGCCTAGACAAATACAAATTTGTGAATGTGACTTCGATTTCCAGTCGGTGTTTGCGTGTTGTTTTGTCGTAGTCTTGGTCGGATGCGATTTTCACCGGATTGAACATATCCACCGTTCGCTTCAGCTGAACATTGATCATATCATTATATGACTCGATTTGATGGCGCACGAGCTGCTCCAGATGTTTTCCTTCAAAATAAGACCCGATAATCGTCCATGGCTCTTCGATATAGCTTCCAATTCGACTGTGTATTTTGTCTTTCAGATTACGTTCCAGTTCCGGTTCCAGTTCCGGTTCATTGATATACCTTGGATTCAAGGTCTCATAGGTAGCCACTGCGTCTTCTCCGTCGTTATTGTTATTGCTGATATTAGTCCCACTCCCGATAACATCGGCTGTGTTATTCTTGATTTCTGCTGTTGTGTCGGATTCTTTATTATTGCGAACCAACTTCGATTTTAAAACAAGTTTTGGCATGTTTGAATAACAATAACGAATTGAATTGACCCTGATTGTTGTATATCGGGGCTAACTATATTACAACTTCAATTTATTTTATGTTGTTTTCGAATGATATTACGACAAATGGATATAAACCGTTCTTCATTATTCTATTACCCGCACAGACGACACGTTTAATCACGCCGCGTCTGATATTATGTCCAGAATAAATGACAACAACAATGGCAATGGCAACGGCAATGGCAATGGCAATGGCAATCGACCACCTCCGCGAAGAAAACGTAGATGGTATTGTAATCCCGCCGCAGGAGAAGGATCCGGAGATAAGAAACAAAAAACAGAAACACCGTTTGACCGTGAAAGGGCTCGAATCGAGAATGAAAAACAGGTATTGAAGATGGAACAACAATTACATGAATATTTTCACAAATCAAAAACACCGTATTCATATATCGATGATAAAGGAATTTATAACTTCACGCCTACACCGGCACCAGCACCGGTTCCGACACCACCTCCTCCAGCGCAACCCACCACCACCACCAATCCATTTATGAATATGACGTTTAGTCCATTTGTTCCATCAAACACGGTATCTTTATTTTCGAATGGTCCGGGCCCGAATATATGGGCGTCTATTTTTCCAATCGCGCAATTTCAGGCACCGCAATCGGCCGCCGCCGCCGCCGCTGCCGCCGCCACTACTTATGTGCCGTCATCATCATCACAATCCATCCCAATTGTGACTGTAGATATAAGCGAAAATATACAACATATCGACGACATCATAGCTCTTTGTGATAAATATCCGTTGGCCGATAATACAAAATATAATATCAACATGACTGCAATCCACGCGATACGCGAGCCTTTAACCGATTTGTCGAATATGGTTGGTATGACAACGATTAAACGAACGATTGTCGACCAGATTTTGTATTACTTACAAGATCTTCATATTCCTGAACCGAAAAATAATGGGTCGAATACGACAAATACGAATCATGACAACGACCAAGAAAGGACCGCAAGTAATAACAACGATTTGCGAGAGAAACTGAAGGAAAATGTCAAAAATATATTTAATCCATTCGCGCCATCTTTTCCGGCATTTCAAGCATCCACAGTAGGCTCATCGTCGGAGTCGTCATCGTCGTCATCGTCGTCATCGTCATTTCCACCGCTTTCGTTCCCACCACCACCGTTCAATATTAAAAAACCAAATTCTGCTGATGACTTTGCGTTGCCAACCAAGGGAGATTTCATGCATACTGTGATTTACGGTCCGCCTGGTTCTGGAAAGACCGAAGTCGCGAAAATCATCGGTCGTATTTTTAGTAATCTTGGTATTTTAAACAAGAAAATCTTCAAAAAAGTAAGCCGGAATGATCTTGTTGCGGGGTATTTAGGACAAACCGCAATCAAGACGAAGGATATGATCAAGGCGTCCCTTGGAGGCGTCTTATTTATCGATGAGGCATATTCCCTCGGTAATTCTGAAAAGAAGGACAGTTTTGCGAAAGAGTGCGTGGATACGCTATGCGAGGCGCTTAGCGAACACAAGCAGAATTGGATGGTCATTATTGCCGGTTATGAAAAGGAACTTAATGACTGTTTTTTCAGTTTGAATGAGGGGCTTAATTCGCGATTCACATGGCGGTTTAAATTAGACGCATATAAACCGTGTGAATTGAAAGCCATCTATGTAAAACAGGTGCGGGATTATGGGTGGAGTATTGCGGCGAAGGGCGTGGATGCGGGCGCGG
>Ga0078894_10000293_pt1 | contig 33621 bp, 33 predicted proteins | sample LauGreSu1BDMLBSD_2_FD_67506 | JGI IMG/M metagenome (GOLD analysis project Ga0078894, IMG submission 67506) | Freshwater lake microbial communities from Lake Michigan, USA - Su13.BD.MLB.SD (version 4) (version 4) | ecosystem: Environmental > Aquatic > Freshwater > Lake | place: Lake Michigan... | reverse complement strand
CTACAGAGAGTTGATCACCGGCAATGGAGGGGAGTTAGTCCACGAAGAAAATTGGGGACTAACCAAACTAGCCTACCCTATCCAGAAAAAAGGCACGGGATTTTATCACTTGTTCGAATTCAAGGCAAACCCTGAATTCATCAAGTCTTTTGAATTAGTTTTTCGCCGCGACGAGCGCATCTTGCGTTACCTCACTGTGAAGTTAGACCGTTGGGGTGTTGATTTCAATCAACGCAAACGCAATGGCGAGCTTCGTACGGTAACTCCACAAGGAACGAAAGTTGTTGTTAAAAAGAAAATCGTAATTGAGGAGGACGAACTATGAGCAAAGATTCTAACTTTATCTTCAACCAAACGCCGCAGGTTCTGCAAAAGAAGAAGTATTGCCGTTTCAAAAAACACGGTATTAAATACATCGACTACAAGGACGGTGAGTTTTTATTGAAGTTTATCAACGAGCAAGGCAAGATTTTGCCACGTCGTATCACTGGTACCTCTTTGAAGTATCAACGTAAAATTTCTGTAGCAATTAAAAGAGCACGTCACCTGTCGTTGCTTCCTTTCGTTGCTGATGGTTTAAAATAAGAAGGAGGAAGACACATGAAAATCATTCTCACCCAAGACGTAAAAAACCTAGGTCACAAAGATGACGTGGTAGTTGTAAAAGACGGTTACGCTAGGAACTTCTTGATTCCTACAGGAAAAGCTAAATTGGCAAACGAAGGCGCATTGAAAATGTTAGCCGAAGACATGCGTCAGCGTGCGTTCAAAATGGACAAATTGCGTAAAGATGCAGAAGCGTTGGCTGAAAAATTGAATGGATCTACTATCAACCTTTCTGCAAAAGCAGGCGCTAGTGGAAAAATCTTTGGTTCAGTTACCAGCTTACAAGTTGCCAATGTATTGAAAGAAAAAGGGTTTGATGTAGACCGCCGTAAAATTGTTTTTGATGACATTAAGAGCATCGGAACTTACGAAGCCAACATCAACTTGTTTAAAGATATCAATGCGACCATCACTTTAGATGTGATTGCTGAGTAATCTTTTACTTCTAATATTTATTTGTTAAAGGTCGCCCTCGGGCGACCTTTATTTTTTTATCAGTACCTTTGCAGCATCTATGTGGGATAAAATAGCAAGCTTTATTCTTAAGCAGCGCGCACTTTTCTTGATATTGATCATAGCCTTCACCGGAGTGATGGGTTACTATGCAACAAAAGTCAAGTTGGAGTATGCCATGCAAAAATTGGTACCTAGTAACGATGCGGATTTCTTGGCGTATCAGAAATTTCAAAAAACGTTTGGCCTAGACAATAACAAAGTTGTTGTAGGATTTAATAGTGATAAACTCTTTGAACTTAAGAACTTCAGGGCCTATTATAAGATGTGTGAAGACATGTCGAATATCCCTGGCGTTAATCAAGTTATCAGCCCAACGCGCTTATTTGATTTGCGTACCGATACTGCAGGTAAATTCGAAATCAAACCCGCATTCACCCATGCGCCTACTACCCAAGCCGAAGTAGATAGCATCCGAGATAAATTCTTGGATATGCGATTCTATCAGGGGATGCTGTATAACAAGAATACCAATTCTGCTTTGGTGTTATTGGTGCTCGACAACAAGACCCAGGAATCAGAAAAGAGGGTTGGACTGATTCGTAGCATCGAAAAAACAGCTATGGAATATGAAGATATTTCTGGTGCTGAAATGCATATCGGTGGTTTGCCGTATGTTAGAACGGAAATGGCGACCACGGTAAAAAGTGAAATGATTCTCTTTACCGTGATTGCATTTTTGGTGACCGCCATTTTGATTTTGGTGTTTTTCCGAAGCCTTAGCACCTTGGCCATTGCCATTGTCTTTATTGGAATAGGGGTTTTAGTGATGTTTGGCGTCTGCGGAATGTTGGGCTATAAACTAACGTTGCTTACGGGAACGCTTCCGCCATTGCTGGTCGTGATTGGGGTTCAAAATGCCATTTATCTCATCAATAAATACCACGAAGAATATCGAAAACATGGAAACAAAGCCAAAGCATTGTCAAGGATTATATCACGCGTTGGGGTAGCTACATTCTTGATTAATTTTACTACAGCGGTTGGATTTGGTACATTCTATTTTACCAAGACACAGATGCTAGAGCATTATGGTGTGGTTTCATTCATTACCATTAACTTAGTATTCTTCATCAATATTATTGGTATTCCAGCACTTTACAGCTTCTTGCCGGTTCCATCGGACAAGCAAATTGCTCACCTCGATAATAAAAATGTCAATCAGTTTTTGGGATGGGTGAAGTTTATGGTATTTAATCATAAGCGAAGAATATATTTTTGGTTTATCGCATTGTCAGTGCTGAGTACCGCGTTTGTTTTCCGTTTACATCCTTTGGCCTATATGGTGGATGATGTGCCACGGAGTTCAAAGTTGTACCAGGATTTATTGTACTTCCAAGAGCATTACAAAGGTGTGATGCCTTATGAAATCGTTGTTCGTACCCACGATGATGGCGATATCGGCACTTTTGAAACCCTAGATAAAGTAAATCGTTTGCAGCGTGCCCTGAAAAAATACCCAGAATTCTCAAAACCGATGTCGGTTGTGGAAGTGGTATGCTACGCAAATCAAACGGTAAATGAGGGCGATCCTGCGTTTTATCGTATGCCTAACGCATTGGACTTGGCCGATATCATGGCTCGAATGCCAATGTCCAAGTCTAATGAAAAAAATCAGATGATGTCGGGTTTGATAGATAGCAGCAGAACCGGTTTGCGTATCAGTTATCAAATTAAAGATGTTGGTTCTACCTCCTTGGATAGTATTAATAAGGAAGTTGCGGTGATCATTGATAGGATTTTCCCCAAGGATGAATACGCCGTAAAAGTAACTGGAACTTCTGCCGTATTTATGAAAGGCAATTCTTACCTATTCGGTAGTTTAGGTAGTGCCACGTTTTGGTCGTTGATCATCATTACAATCACCATGGGCTTCTTATTTCCGTCCATCAGAATGATTGTGATAGCGGTGATTCCAAATATCATTCCATTGCTTGTTACAGCAGGTACGATGGGCTATTTTGGTGTGCCCCTAAAGCCATCAACCATCTTAGTGTTTAGTATCGCCTTTGGGATAACAGTAGATGCAACCATTCACTTCATCATCACCTTTAGGCGAGAGCTCGTCAAGCATAATAAATCGGTGAGAGAAGCCCTCAATGGAACCATTGTAGAGGTAGGGTTGAGTATGATTTATAGCATGGTTGCTATTTGTGCGGGATTCTTAATTTTCACCTTCTCTAATTTTCAAGGAACCCAAGCGTTGGGTTGGTTAACCGGTTTAACCTTGCTTACGGGTATGGCTGCGAATTTGTTCTTGTTGCCAGCGATGATTTTGAGTCTTGAGAATTCTTTGAACGCCAAGGAAGAGCTAACGGAGCAGGTGCTTGAGATTCCCGACGAGGACGAGGATTGATCAGCGGGTAATTAGTCTATCACCAGCTGATTGCAACCTCTGAGGTCGCTAAAATCGATTCTGCCCAGTACTTCGAAACTTCCATCTTCATGCGTTTTTCCCAAATCGTCGGTTGCGATAAATGAGCAGCTATAAACGTTGGCCAAATCAATAATACAGATTCTGCCGGTTTTTTCATGCCCAAACCATTGTTGGGGATCGCCGGGATCTTGAATGCAAATTTTCATCCAGGGCGGGCAATGAAACCTCCCATTTTTTTGGGAGTAGGCCTGACTCAACAGTTCCGTCATCCCGTATTCTGAATGGACATGCTGAACGCCCAAATGTGTTGTGAGTTGGGTTTGTAGTTCCTCTCTCGTGATTTCTGGCCCTCGGCCTTTCATGCCACCGGTCTCCATGACAATTGTATGGTTCCATTGTTGCTGAGGAATGGAATGTATCATCTCTAGCATCGCAAAGGTGACCCCGAGCAAGAGTGTGGGTTGATTGCGATTTTCATTGTCTTGGATGATGTCGGCAACCGTTTGATATTCGTTTAAATAGAATCCGCTGTTGGGTTTTCCTTTCTTGATGAAGTGGTCTACCATATATACCAGCGATGACCCTGTTCTTTCGAGGTAACTTGGCAGCAATCCAATAACGCAATAATTTTCTATCGGCCCATAGAATAGTTCAAACCCTTTGGTAAAGCTTTCTTCGTATATTTTTAATTCAGCAACGTGATGAAGCGATGTCGTACTTCCTGTTGTCCCCGAGCTACTAAATGTAATTTGGGCGTTTTTTGATGCGCTGCTTACAAGATGACTTTTGAAAAAAGCAATCGGCAAAAAAGTGAACTCGCTTGATGTTGGTGGGTAAAGTCGATGCCATTCGGCGAAAAGCGGATTGTTTTTTTGTTGAAATCGAAAAATTAACTGTGCCCAATCATTAAATTTGGACGTAGGGATGTGGAATAAGGTTTCAATATTTTCAATGGTTTCCGTCATGCTGTTTTTGGCAGGGACAATAATTTCTTGTAATTCCAACAAAGATAATGTCTCGGCTGTTCCCAAACTGACATTTGCTGGCATTTATAAGTTCAACAGCGGTTATGGGTATGATAGTTTTATCGAAATCGACTTGGGTTATGAAGACAGCGATGGGGATCTGGGACTAAACGATGCCGATACGCTGTTTCCGTTTGGCTATAAACAGAAGGAATTTTACAATTTGAAGGTCTATTACCAGCATAAAATTGGGGTCAATTGGGTGAATCCGACGAATCCCTTGCTAGGTCCCAGCGATACGCTCGTTTTACACGAGAGAATCAGAAATATCACACCCACAGGTCGAAGCAAAGCGGTTCATGGCAATCTGATTTTGAATATTCCGGCCAGGCCTTTTCAGTATCGGGGCGACACGGTGAGATTTACAATTCAGTTTACGGATCGTGCATTACATAAAAGTAATATTATCGTAACACCTTCAATTTTGTTAGAGCATCCATAAATCGAGGAAAAATCTATATTTTCGCAGACTAATGAGTTTTGGCATGCGGTTTGACAAATCAATGAAAATGAAAAAACAATTCCTTTTAATATGCATGATGATGATTTTGGGTGTAAGCAACGCTCAAAAGAGTCAGGTGATTGGATTCGTGGATTCAGACGTGATTTTGGCGAAGTTGCCAGAATACAGAGCAGCGCAGAAGGACTTGGATGATTTGGCCGCCAAATATCAGGGTGAGGCTCAATTGATGCAATCGTCGTTGGAGCAGATGTATCGAGATTTTACGGCGGAAGAAATTTTGTTGACCAACGAGAAACGCCGTCAGAAAAAAGAAGCCATCGAACAGAAGGAGTCGGAGTTGATTAAATTTAGAGAAACGAAGTTTGGCCCAACCGGTGAATTGTATCAGGAGCGTGCTAGGTTGGTGAAGCCTTTGCAAGACAAAGTATACGATGCCATTCAGAACGTTGCCAAAAAAGAGGGATATGCGTATATTTTTGACAAATCGGGTGGGGCATTGATGCTTTATGCGGATCAGAAGTATGATAAAACATTGGAGGTGATGGAAGCTTTGGGAATCCCAACAGAGGATATGCCTGGCGCCACTGCCACTCCTGCAAATCCAAATACCCAAACACGTCCGGGTGGTGTGAAGCCCAATATGCCAACGCCCAAGGGGAATGTTCCAAATGGTACATCGCCCACTGGGAATCAGGACGATAACAATTAACAAAAACTAAATTTGATATACATGAAAAAAACCATTCTATTGATTGCCATGACAGTATTTGTGGCAATGGGTTCCATCGCGCAGGCTCAGAAAATTGCTACTATCAATACCATGAAGGTAGTGGATACTTTGCCAATGAAAGATTCAGTAATGGCCAAGTTGGCTGCCATTGAGCAAGGCTATATGCAGCGTTTGCAGGATTTGGAATCAGAAATGCAAAACAAAGAGAAGGAATACCAAACCAAGCAAGCCTTGAAAGCGTCTCCTGCACAATTGGAATTGATTCAAAAGAGTTTTCAGCGTTTGCAGCAAGAGGCTCAAGAAACCCAAGAGGCTTATAAGTCTGAGATTCAGCAAGAGCAGGTTCGTTTGTATAACCCGATTTTGGAATTGGTAAAGAAAACGGCCGGTGATGTTGCCAAGGCAAAGGGCTATGCGCACGTGATCGACAATTCTCAGAGCATTGTTCTGTGGAGTGCGAATCCCGCCGATGATATCACAGGTGCTGTAATTACAGCCTTGTTGAAGAAGTAATTCATTTTATTGCAATACATTTGAAGGACTGTTGATGATTCGGCAGTCCTTCGTTTTATGAAAAAGGGCAAAATAGGCATATTTGATTCGGGTTACGGTGGTCTCACTGTGATGAGGAGCATCGTTGATGTTTTACCGGAATATGATTATCTGTATTTTGGTGATAATGCCCGCGCTCCCTATGGGAATCGTTCGTTTGATACGGTATATCATTACACTTTGGAATGTGTGAATTGGCTGTTTGATGAGGGCTGTGATTTGGTCATTTTGGCTTGTAATACCGCTTCAGCGAAAGCTTTACGTCAGATTCAGCAGGTTGATTTGCCTCAGCGGAACGACCACAAACGGGTTTTGGGCGTGATTCGTCCTACCACGGAATCCATTGGGGAGTATTCTGAAACGGGAGTTGTGGGTATTCTGGGTACAGCCGGGACGGTGGCATCGGAGTCGTATCCAAAAGAAATCGCTAAGTTCTATCCTTCGGTTATGGTTGAGCAAGAAGCTTGCCCAATGTGGGTTTATTTGGTGGAGCACAATCAAATGGTAGGCGAAGGCGCGGACTATTTTGTAAAACAACACGTGGATAGAATTCTGGCGCGGAATCCCAAAATAGATACATTGCTACTGGCTTGCACCCATTATCCGCTGTTGATGGAGACAATTAAGAAATTTGTCCCTTCTTCGATTCGGTTGGTAACTCAGGGCGGTATCGTTGCAGAAAAATTACAAGATTATTTGATTCGCCATTCGGAGATTGAGTCTGGCTTGATCAAAGGCGGAAAGCGTGAGTTTGTAACCACCGACGATGCAAGTACATTTGATCTTCAGGCCTCTTTGTTCTTTGGGGAAACTGTAAGTGCACGTCATGTAGAAATTGGTACCCATTGATAGGGGTTTGCGCGTAATTTTGTGTTATGGTCCCCGCGCATTTGAGTAAATTGATTAAGTCGTTGCCCGACTCGCCGGGGGTCTACAAGTATTTTGATGCGGAGGACGTTATTATCTATGTGGGGAAGGCCAAAAGCCTCAAAAAGCGAGTTACGAGTTATTTCACCAAACAGCAGCACGAGAATCGGAAAACGGCAATTTTGGTCAGTAAGATTCAGTATTTTGAATACACGGTCGTAGATACCGAAATGGATGCTTTGCTGTTAGAGAACAGTTTGATTAAGGAATTTCAGCCTAGGTATAATATTTCATTAAAGGACGATAAGACGTATCCTTACATTCGGATTACGGCGGAGCGGTTTCCGAGGGTATTTCCCACACGGAATCCGATTCGTGATGGGTCTGATTATTATGGACCGTATGCCAATGTGAAGATAATGCACACGGTATTGGATTTGGTGAAGAAATTGTATCCCACCCGGAATTGTAATTTCGGGATGACGCCCGAGAGCGTAGCCGCGGGCAAACACAAAATTTGCATGGAGTATCAGCTGGGGAACTGCTTGGGTCCCTGCGAAGCACATCAAACCGAATCATCGTACAACGAAAGCATCGCCCAGATAAAATATTTGTTGAAAGGGAATTTGGGGGAGGTGAAACGACATTTGAAGGATTTGATGTTGTCGGCCGCCGCTGAATTGGCATTTGAAAAGGCCCATGACTTTAAGGAGAAGTTGGATTCCTTGGAGCGATATCAATCGAAAAGTACCATTGTTAGCACCGTTCTTGGCGATTTAGAAGTATATAGCATTAGTAGCACAGAAAAGGTTGCGTTCGTCAATTTCCTGCGGGTAAGTCACGGGTTAATTATTGTGAGTCGGAATGTGGAAATTAGAAAAAAACTCGATGAGTTGGACTCGGATTTACTCGCTTCTGCCGTGGCTGAAATGCGAAATCAATACGGGGATAATTGCAAGGAAATCGTTTTGAGTCATGAACTTGATTTAGAACTTGATGGTGTTGCTGTAACCGTTCCCAAAATGGGCGATAAGCGTCGTTTGTTGGAGTTGAGCATGAAAAATACCCTGCTCTACAAACAGGAAAAATTGTCGCAATACGAAAAACTGAATCCCGAAATCCGTGTGGATCGATTGATGGAGCAGATGAAAAAGGACTTGCGGTTGAGCGAGTTGCCACGACATATTGAGTGTTTTGATAATTCGAATTTCCAGGGAACCTATCCGGTGAGTGCTTGCGTGGTTTTTAAGAATGGGAAGGCGGCGAAATCGGAATATCGACATTTTAATGTGCAAACGGTGGAAGGTCCAGACGATTTTGCGACGATGAAAGAGGTGATTACGCGCAGATATTCAAGGATGATTGAGGAGCAGAAGCCATTGCCTCAGTTGATTGTGGTGGATGGTGGCAAAGGTCAGTTGAGTGCGGCGGTGGAAGCATTAAAAGCGATGGGGATTTATACCAAATTGGCAATTATTGGGATAGCGAAGCGTTTGGAGGAGATTTATTTTCCCGGAGATTCATTGCCGTTGTATATCGATAAGAAATCGGAGACGTTAAAAGTGATACAGCAAATGCGTGATGAGGCGCATCGATTTGGAATTACCCATCATAGAAGTAGGAGGGATAAGGGGACGTTGAGGACAGAGTTGACAGAAATTCTAGGCATCGGAGAGGAGACGGCGAGGTTGTTATTGAAGCACTTTAAGAGCGTAAAAAAGGTAAAAGAGGCGAGTGTTGAGGTGTTAACTGCTGTGGTTGGTGTAGCGAAATCTCGGGTAATTCATCGGTTTTATCAAGGTGAGGAAAGTTTGGAGGATGATCAAATGATGTTGTGATAAGTAATGGAAAATCAAGGGATTACAATCGAATACCAACTAGAATGTTTGCTTGAAAAGGCAAGAAATGAGTCGTTTGCTTGCATTTTTTTGAGTGCAGGTCGGTCCGATGGTCATGGTCAGATTTCCCTTATGGCTGGCTTTGGCATTTCCGAGCAATTTGAAGATTTATCTGATGTTCCAAGTTGTCCAGAAATTCCAGTGATGGGATATTTGGGGTATGATTATAAGAATCAAATCGAACCTTCATTGAAATCGGAACTCACCCAATTGGTAGAATTCGATGCTTTGAAATTTATAAGTCCTGAGCGTTGGGTGGCTTTAGAAAAATACGGCAGTGTTTGGGGTGATGAAACCTTGTTGAATTTGCGCGGTGACCAAAATGTGAGTTTAGAGGTGAGTGAAGACCCATTGACTAGTAATCGTATTGAATCCTCAATTGCCAATGATCGTGCTGTTAGGCATTCTCCCCAGTGGCATCCGCAAACGCCAAAGGAAACCTATTTGGATAATGTGGAGTGCATCAAACAGCATATTGTGGAAGGGGATTTTTACGAGATGAATTATTGTATCGCCTTTACGGCCAAGGAAGAGATTGATCCCTACGATGCTTTTATGTTATTGAGTCGCAAAGCACCGGCACCATTTTCTGTGTTTTTGAAGGATGGGGATCGGTATTTGTTGTGCGCCAGCCCGGAGCGGTTTTTTGGCAAACGGGGGGATTTGATTTTTTCTCAGCCCATCAAAGGGACCAGGCCTCGGGTGTTTGATTCGATGTCGTTAGAACTGGATGAGGCTCAAGATCTTGCCGTTGCAAGGGAATTGGAGAAATCGGAAAAGGATCGCGCGGAGAATATTATGATTGTGGATTTAGTGCGGAATGATCTATCGAAAGTTTGCGAGGTTGGCAGTGTTCAGGTTCCCGAATGTTGTGCGGTATATTCGTTCTCTCACGTGCATCAACTGATTTCTACGGTAGAAGGTCGATTGATGCCGGAAGTCGGATTAAAGGAATTGATGCATGCCACTTTCCCAATGGGTAGTATGACGGGTGCGCCAAAGATTTCGGTGATGCAACATACGAATCAATTGGAAGGGTTTGCGCGGGGCATTTATTCTGGGACCGTGGGCTACGTTTGGAAACAGAATATGGATTTTAATGTGGTAATTCGGGCCTTACAATACGATTCACAAGCCAAAACGTTGGCGTATGCCGTTGGCGGTGCTATCACATACGATAGTGTTGCGGAGCAGGAATACCAAGAATGTTTGGATAAAGCGAGTGCTGTGCTCTCGATATTTGAGGCAAATTAGCTCTCAAACTTGTAACCTACGCCTTTTACGGTGTAGATGAATTTATCGTCTAGCTTCTCACGGATTTTTCTCACGTGGACATCAATCGTACGATCAACCACTAACACTTCATTGCCCCATACATTTTCCAAGATTTCATCGCGAGAAAACACACGTCCAGGTCTTGAAGCTAAGAATGATAGCAATTCGAATTCTTTTCTAGGTAATTGAAGTGTCCTGCCATCGTACTCAACCACAAAGCGCTCACGATCGATTTTGAGATTTTCGAATTCGTATTTTTCAGGCTCTGGGGTAACTAAAGCATTTCTGCGACGCAATATGGCTTTAACGCGACTAAGGAGGACTCTGTTTCTTACTGGCTTTGCGATGTAGTCATCTGCTCCGGCTTCAAAACCTGCCAATTCAGCAAACTCTTCGCTTCTGGCGGTTAAGAAAATAACAGGAATGTTCTTGGTTTCAGGGATTTCCTTTAACTGTCGGCAAGCTTCCATTCCGTCCATTACAGGCATCATGACATCCATGATGATGATTTCGGGCTTTACTTTTTTTGCCTGCTCAACCGCTTGTGCGCCATTGGCTGCAATATGCACCTCAAAACCCTCTTTGGCTAGCGAATGCCTGATTAGCTCGAGAATGTCTTGCTCGTCATCTACTACTAATACTCTAGGCAGTCCTTTAATCATTATGTTACAAAGGAATTGAATTGGTGTTAACTTTCAACTTCCTATGCATTATCTTAATATTAATTAAACCTCAATTTAAGGTTTAATCGTTTATTGGCCTTTTACTGCGTTTGAGGCACCCAATAACTCTTGCAATTTTGCATCCAACTCTTCGCCCCTCAAACCTTTCGCAACGATTTTGCCATCTGGGTCAACCAATACAGTTGAAGGGATAGAGTGAATGTTATAAGTCTGACCTGCTGAACTGCTCCAACCTTTCAAATCGCTGACATGTTTCCATGTTAAACCGTCCTTTTCAATTGCACCTTTCCAACGGGTTGGGTCTTGATCCAATGATACGCCATAGATTTCAAAACCTTTGTCCTTGAAGCGGTTATACATTTCTACGTTGTATGGGTTCTCTTTGCGACAAGGTCCGCACCAGCTAGCCCAGAAATCTATCAAAACATATTTACCGCGCAATGAACTCAAGGCCAAATTTGTACCATCAAGCTGTGGCAGATTTATTTCCGGCGCTTCGCCACCCACCATCAATTTGGCTTCCTCTTGATACTTTTGCTGAATCATTTGGGTGTATTTTGAAGTCGGGTCGGCTTTTACCGCTGCATCGCGAGCTACGGTTAATAATTCAATGGTGGGCTCTTGAACCACATTGAAATGAAGGATGAAAAAGGGGATGAAACTGCTAGGTCTGGCTTTTGCGAAACTCAAAATGGCGGCGGCTCTTTCGCTTAGATTGGCGTAATAATCCGCTTGCAATTTTTGCATCTTATTAAAACCTTCATCGGTATTTGGGTTCAATTTGCTGGCTTCCGCTTCCAAGGCTTTGATTCGAGAAGAGAAACCTTCATTCAACTTCAACAAGTCTTTTAATGACTGGCTCTCCTCTACATTCTTTCCGGTGATGGTGTAATTGATGCCAGTAGTGGTAGCATCGATCGCCAGCGTAGCTTCTGTCGCATTGTTCAGCGCCAAATAAACCATCTGTTTGTCCAACACCATGAGTGCGCAGAAAATGAGTTCTTTGGTACTTCCTTTGACAGCGAAATCGCCTTTTTTATCTGTAAAGGAACTGTCAATGAAAACCAATCCTTCAGCGGTCATTTCGAACAAGCGAATTACCTGATTGGGTTTATTTTTTAGATTTCCTTTAACGATATAACCATCGTTGGCCATTTCTAAAGAAGAGGCGCGAGGTGTAATAAGATCGGTAAACCAATTGTTAAAGTCCTGTTTAACTTTTCCGGCGTTGAGTTCGGTACATTGTACCAAGGTTAACGATAAGGCGATAAAAGCCAAAGAGCGTAGAGTTTTGTGTATCGTGCGCATGCTGGCCAAAGATAGCAAAAATTGGCCCAAACTTTAAATGTTGGTTGGGGTGGTGTCGGAAATTTCTACAATTCTTGACTTGAATACCTCTTCAAACTCGTGTGGCGAAACGGAATTTTCGATGTGGTGTTCCCCGATTTTGGTGCGGACCAGCCTCGACATATAGGCGCCGGATTGCAAAGCGTGGCCGATGTCTAACACCAAAGTGCGGATGTATGTTCCTTTGGTACATCGAACTAGAAAATCTATTTCTGGCAATTCAATGCGGGTGAATTCCAGTGAATGAATTGTGATTTTTCTGGATTTCAATACGGTTTCATCGCCTTGTCTTGCTAGCTTATAAGCCCTTTGACCATCGACCTTAAGGGCAGAATACAACGGTGGTATTTGGTCGATTTCGCCTAAGAATTGAGGGATGATTGCATGGACCATATCCTGAGTGATATGTTCGGTAGGAAAATGCGCATTGGGCTCCGTTTCCAGATCGTAGCTTGGGGTTGTTGCGCCCAAAACCAAAGTGCCTTCATATTCTTTGTCGGCGTCCTGAATGGCTTGAATCCCTTTGGTTTGCTGTTCTGTACAGATGATTAGTAAGCCGCTTGCGAGGGGGTCTAAAGTGCCCGCGTGGCCCACTTTTTTGGCTTTGGTGACGTATTTAATTTTTTTCACCGCTTGGAAAGACGACCATCCATGGGGTTTGTTGATGAGGATGATTTCTCCTTTTGCGCGGGCGTTTGGATTGAGGTTTTCCAAGGTTGATTTATTGGACAATGAATTTAAAAGACTGGGGATCCGAGGATCTAAAGCCCCAACTGCCATTCACGAGTTCTAGTTTTACGATATAAACGCCTTTGGCCAATCCATGGGTATGGAGCGCATATCTGTGGGTGCCGGGTTCTACGGTTAAAGTGAAACGACTGCGATCTTCTGTGGCGCCACTATTCTCCGATAGCCCTGATTCGATGCCAACGTTTTGGCCGTTCAAATTGAAAACTTGTCCGATAATCGTCGCTTCCGTATTGACTTGAAATTCTATGTTGAGATTTTCGGTGGTGGGGACGGGGAATACCCTCATGGTAGAAATGGGATTGTCGGCCACTGTGTCTTTGATCTTCACCCGAGCCACATAAGCGCTCATGCCATTGCCTTTGCCCCAAGAACCAACCAAATAGTAAATACCTTTTTCGTTGAATTTTGCTTGGATGCCTTCGTAATCGCCCCAACGCTGTTCTTTGGGTTTGATGAAGGTATAGTTGATGATTGATTGCCCTTTTTTAAGTATTTGATAGTCGCTGTATTCACCGTAGCGATTGATGAAAAATGCGCCAGTGCCGGGGAAGTGTTTTGCGCCTGAATATACGCTGGTGACAATCATCGAAGGGTCTTGGGCAGCTAATTCCGATGTCGTTGTTTCACCGGCTGCAGCTACGGCAGGATAACCAAAATCGAGGCTATCGTTGGTGAACATATGCGCTTTGGTCACCGCACCGCCCTCGTTCCATACTGAAATTCCCATTCGAGTGGCGCCATTTGGCAAGGTGAGATTATAGATGCTGCCATGCATGATATGCGCTTGCATCGTTTTGAAATTGAGGCAGTTTTGAAAGTAGTGAAGTTGTGTGCCGATGCGAACGCCACTTAAAACCCTGGCATCGTTGGTTCTAAGTCGGAAAGCGGTATCGGGCTGTAAAGCGCTGGAGGGGAAGCCGTATTTCAAAGGACTTTTGAGCACGCCCAATTCGTAGTTGGCTTGTCCGCTTCTCTGGGTGTTTGTGATTCGATGAACAAAAATAGTGTCGTTTTCTTTGGTATACGGCCGAACACTCATAAAGTAGTTGTCGACCCCGTCCGGCATCGGTCCATTTTGTATCGCGCAAATGCTCCAAATTGAAACACCATTGTATTTGATATTGTGAAAGAAGTTCTTGCGCATCGTATCGCCTTTGAAGCCATCTTCTTTGTTAAGTTGCCAGATAACGGCCTCTACGAAACCTTCTTCCCAGCTGCTTCCGTTGTGTAACAGGTTGACGGTGAAGAACATGTCTTCTTTGGTTTGCGAAACAATGGGGTAGTCGCTCCACACGGTATCTTGGATGGGTGTACCGGGGATTTTATAGACGTTCCAAGGTTTAGCGGGGTCGTTGGTGGTTGAGAATCCCACGATGATAAAGCTATTTTTATTGGTGGTCCCGTGCATAAAAACGACGATGTATCGGTCTTTATAGGGGTCGTACATGACTCTCGGATCATAGGTCCGATTCATGGTGGGGATGGGGTCTTTTTTGATGTTGGGGTTGTTGGCGAAGAAGTCGAGGGTGAAAGCTTTGACGATTTTCCCGGTATCGTTATGAACGCGGATTACGGTATTCATGACGGAGACAATTTTTCCATCGTTTCCTACGGCGATATGGTTATCGTTGGGGGTTCCGCCGCCAGGCGGAACCTCAACACCGCGCTGGGATTGGGTGATGATTGAATTTGGCGGGGTGGGTTTATCATGAATGATTCCACGGTTTTGAACGGGGTTGGAGTTAAGGCGAGCGGAGCGAGCCGCATCAATTTCGCGTCTGAGTTTATCATTAATCCCTCCGGGCAATGGCATTTCCGCTTCGCTATCCGTTGGCATCATCCAAATATTGGGTGTTGTTGCAGGGTCAAAAACATGCGACATTGGCGTTTTTATGTCGCGAATGACATCGCAAGTGCCTCCATTTTTTGATGAATTCTGGGGTTCGGGTTTGCCCAATTGTGCCGATGCTGTTAAGCATAGTAATAAAGAAAATACCAGACTGATTGCGGATTTCATTGGGTGCAATTTACGGCACAAACTTCAAACAGCCAATCTGCCCTCACCAAGCATTGACTTCCATTTCTAGGGCGATGCCAAACTTCGATAAAATATCGGCTTGAATTTCGTGGGCTAAATCGATGATTTCCTGGCCGGTGCCATTCCCATAATTTACCAATACCAAGGCCTGTTTGGCATGGACGCCCACATCACCTCTTCTAAAACCTTTCCATCCGGCTTTCTCAATGAGCCATCCGGCCGGCACTTTTGTGAGACCCTCACCTGCTGGGAAGGTTTTTATGTCGGGGTATTGTGATTGAAGCATTGGAATGATATCGCTAGAAACCACAGGATTCTTAAAAAAACTACCGCAGTTGCCTATTTCTGCTGGGTTTGGCAATTTGCTTTCACGGATAAAAATCACCGCTTTTGAGATGTCGTGAATCGTAGGTTTCGCAATCCCCCAACCATCTAAAGTGGCTTGAATATCGCCGTATTGGGTTTTGATTTCCGCATTTTTATTCAGTTTCAATTGGACGGATACGATAAAATACTGCCCTCTTTTTTCCCGTTTAAAAATACTGTCGCGATAGCCAAATTCGCAGGCCTTTGCATCGAAATGGTGGATTTCTCCGCTAGGTAAATAGAAAGCGGATAGCGAATGGAAAACATCCTTTAATTCAACGCCGTAGGCTCCGATATTTTGGATGGGTGAAGCGCCTACAGTGCCGGGGATTAAACTGAGATTTTCTATTCCGCCGAGGTTTAAGGATAGCGCATGTAAAACAGCCCCATGCCAGGGTTCGCCGCCGCCAAATTCAACAATCACAAATTCATTGGTTTCTTGAATAATGGTTTTGCCAAAAATCTCATTCTTGATAATTAGGCCAGTAAAATTCTGTGTAAAAGTGATGTTACTTCCGCCGCCAAGGATTCCAATATCTGTTCGTTTAAGTTGTTGTGATTCAAAAAGTTCTGTAAGTTGTGCTGTGTGGGCGATAGAAATGAATTCACTCGCGGTTACGTTGAAGCCGAAAGTATTACATTCTATTAGCGGCCAATTTTTTTGAATCAACATGGTTTTGATGTAGGGAATCGCGGCGAAGTTATTGAAGTTTACCATTTGTAAAGTAAATGATGGGGCTTATTATTGCATAATATTTATTTTATGAGAAAAATTTTTACAGTTATAACAGCTTGTTTTGCGGTTTTTTCAGTGCATAACTTATCGGCTCAAGGATGTGTGGCTGTGCGTGGGTTTGGCGGATGCGGAGTTGCGGGAGGCTCGGGCCTTGCCCTCGCCCCAAAACAATGGCAAGTAGGTGCCAATTATCGTTATTTTAAATCGTTCCGCCATTTCAAAGGCGATGAAGAACAATACGATCGCTTGGTAAAACAAACCCAAGTAATCAATCATTCCAATACGTTGGACCTTTCTGCTTCAATGGGATTGACACTCCGCACCCAGTTGAACGTGAGTTTGCCCGTGTCTTACACCGATCGGTCGAGTTATTATGAGCATGGCGGACAAACAACAACATTCCCTGGTGCGAGAAAAACCTCAACATCGGCCGGTATTGGCGATGCGAGAATTGGCATAAGTTCTTGGCTTTGGAATCCAGTATCGCACACAAAAAGCAATTTGATGTTGGGTGTAGGACTGAAATTGCCCACCGGCAATTGGAACGTGCAAGACAGCTTTTACAATGTGTTGGTTACGGATCCGGCTTCGGGTACCTCATCACGTCAGACCGTGTACCGTCCGGTTGATCAAAGTATCCAATTGGGAGATGGTGGCCTTGGCTTGTCGTTGGAATTGCAAGGTTTTTGGGAAATGGCCGAAGGGTTGTACGTCTATGGAAATGCCTTTTATATTTTGAATCCTCGCGGGGTGAATGGGACGATGACCAACAGGAGAGCGAGCATTATGGTGCCAGGGAATCCTGTGGCGCAGGTTTTCACCAACGAATACATGTGTTCTGTGGCCGATCAATATGCGGCGCGACTTGGGTTTTTATCACAATCGCAGTTGCATGGATTGTCGTTTTCGTGGGGTGTTCGATTGGAAGGTGTGCCAGTACGGGATCTTGTGGGTGAGAGTTATGGCTTTCGCAGACCGGGTTATACCATTGCTGCAGAGCCGGGGGTAACCTACATGAAAGGCAAAACCACTGTAAATTTCAATATGCCTATTGCGATGTATCGCATTCGCAAGCAATCTGTTACCGACAAAGAGGTGCAAGATGCCACCGGAGTTGCTAGAAATGGCGATGCGGCTTTCGCCGATTATTTGATTTCCCTTGGTGTTACCTATCGATTGTCGGCCCCTAAAGCCAAAGGCATCCTTTCGCATTAATTAGGCCAGCGGCCCTGCAGGTGGATTGAAAAAGTTTGTTGAGAAGCGTAATTTTAATAAATTTCCATCGGCAAGAGAAAACCTTTCCCACGCAGAAATGTTAAATGTAGACATTCAATCCAATGATTAATTTCTTAATTGTACTTCTCTTTTTCTTTCTCATGGAATTCGTGGCTTGGTTTTCACACAAATACATGATGCATGGCTTTATGTGGGTTTGGCATGAAAGTCATCATAAGCCTAGAAAAGGTAAATTCGAGCTCAATGATTTGTTTGGATTCATGTTCGCTTTACCATCTGCTTGGTTGATTATTTTGGGCGCTGCAGATTACGATTGGAGATTTTTTGCAGGATTGGGAATTGCGTTATACGGCGTCGCCTATTTTTTGGTTCACGATGTTTTTGTGCATCAACGTGTAAAGTGGTTGCGCGGTGCGCGATTGAGATATTTCAAGGCTATGCGACAGACACATCATTTGCATCATGCGGTGCATACCAAAGAAGGTGCGGAAGCCTTTGGATTTTTATTTGTTCCAAAAAGATATTTAACGAAATACGGACGTGACTAAGTCAGTAACTATTGTTGGTGCGGGTCTCGGTGGCTTGTCAACAGCTCTTCGATTGAGCTACAAAGGCTATCAAGTAACCATCATCGAGAAGCAGGCTTTGCCGGGCGGACGTTTGCATGTGCTAAAGAAAGACGGTTTTACTTTTGATGTTGGACCTTCCTTCTTCTCGATGAGTTATGAATTCAAAGAACTGTTTGATTCCATCGGCGAGCCGATCCCGTTTGAGCTCAATGAGTTGAATCCGTTGTATACGGTGAACATGGCAGGAAGTGATCGCGTGTTTCAGATATACAAGGATTTGGACAAACTGGCCAATGAATTTAGAGGGATAGAGGACAATTTCGAGGTGAAGGTGAGGGGCTATTTGAAAGGGGCTAAAGAGATTTTTCACGATACCGAATACAAAATCATCAAGCGAAATTTCGACAATATCGTACAATATGCACTAAGCATGGCAACGGTGCCGATGAAGCATTTACCGAAGATGTTCAGGACGTTTTGGGCGGAATTGGAACGACATTTTGAGAGTGAAGAGGTTAAGATTATATTTTCATTGGTGGCTTTCTTTTTGGGTGCGACGCCCTTTAATACGCCAAGTGTATACAATCTTCTGAACTACACAGAGCTGGAGCACGATGGGTATTGGAATGTGAAAGGTGGGATGTATAAAATCGTGGAAGGCATCATGGGCTTGCTTGAGAAGAAGGGTGTGAAAATGATTTACAACACCGAGATTATGTCGGTACAACATGAAGGTGGTAAAATGGTTTCAGTGACCAGTGCCGCTGGAGATGTATATATGTCGGACCTATTTGTCATCAACGCCGACGCGGCTTGGTTCCGAGGCAAGTTTTTGGATCGTAAAAAATATACCGAAGCGAAACTCGATAAAATGGAATGGACATTGGCGCCATTTACCATTTATTTGGGTGTAAAAGGAACCATTCCGGGTATTCATCACCACAACTATTTCTTGGGCGATAATTTTAGAGGCTATGCCGATACAATTTTCAGAAGCACTGTAGCACCGGAGAAACCTTATTATTATGTGAATGTGGCGAGCAAAAGCAACCCTGATTGTGCACCCGAGGGTTGTGAGAATTTATTCATCCTTTGTCCAGTCCCCGATTTGCGGGTGAAGCCGGATTGGAGCGACGCAAATAAATTGGTAGATGAAATTATTGAAGATTTAGGGAAACGCGTAAAATTTGATATCAAAAACAACATTCTCACGCAGGTTGTATATACACCCAACGAGTGGCAGCAAATGTTTAACTTGTACAAGGGTAGTGGTTTGGGATTGGCGCACGGATTGAACCAAATTGGCGCGTTTAGGCCAGCGAATAAAGACGAAAAACTCAACAATGTGTATTATGTTGGAGCTAGTACTCACCCTGGAACAGGATTGCCTATTGTAGTCATCGGCTCTCGTTTAGTAACGGAAAGGATTGTAAATGAGCATTAAGCTATTTGATGAAACCTCTATCGCGATGAGTCGCAGATTGGCGCTGAATTACAGCACCAGTTTCTCGTTGGGCATCAGGTTGTTATCAAAAGAATGCCGATGGGCGATATTCTCCATTTACGGTTTGGTGCGCGTGGCGGATGAAATCGTTGATACATTTCACGGTTACAATAAAGAACAGCTGCTGATGGACTTTAAAAGTCAGACCTATCAAGCCATGGAAGAGGGGATTAGTACCAATCCCGTTTTACATGCATTTCAGTTGGCAGCAAATCAATATGGCGTTGGGAAGGAGCTCATAGAGCCTTTCTTTAATTCGATGGAAGAGGATTTAGATACGAGTTCTCACAATGCCCAAAGTTATTCTGAATACATTTACGGAAGTGCCGAGGTAGTTGGCTTGATGTGTTTGAAGGTTTTTTGCAACGGCAATGAAGAGCAGTACAATCATTTGGTGCCTTTTGCACGAAGTTTGGGTGCGGCGTTTCAAAAGGTCAATTTTTTGCGTGATATCCGTTCCGATGTGGAAGAACGCGGTAGAGTTTATTTCCCAGGGGTTGATTTTAATCAATTTACCGATTCGGATAAGTACGCAATTATTCAAGATGTAAAAAACGACTTTGCTCACGCATATCAGGGCATCGTTCAGCTTCCAGTGGGTTGCCGATTGGGTGTTTATACCGCCTATATTTATTATTTGAAACTGCTCGAAAAAATTGAGCGTACTACCGCGGTCGATATTCTAGAAAGTCGCGTCCGTATTCCAAATACTCAGAAAATCGCCCTGTTGGCCCAGAGTTTTGTGAAGGAAAAGTTGATGGGTGCTTAACTGAACAACCAACCAAACACCTCGTCGATTCTACCAAAGGAATGCACTTTAATTTTGCCTGTATGCTCTTGGTTGAATTTGTTGTATTTCGATATTACGATGTCTGTAAATCCTAGTTTTTCTGCTTCGGCGATGCGTTGCTCCACGCGCTGAACAGCACGAACTTCCCCGCTAAGGCCCACTTCGGCCGAGAAGACGCATTTGGGTGGAAGGGGTTCAGAATAAAAGCTGCTCATGATGGCCGCCATCAAACTCAAATCCAAGGCGGGATCTTCCAGTCGGAGGCCGCCAGCTAGATTGACAAATACATCTTGCTGACCCAATTTAAAACCACACCGTTTTTCCAATACTGCGAGCAGCATGTTTAGTCGGCGAAGGTCATATCCCGTAGCAGATCGTTGCGGCGTTCCATATACCGCTGTGCTTACTAAGGCTTGGGTTTCTAAAAGCAAAGGCCTAACACCCTCAAGTACGGCGGCAATGCCAATACCAGAAAGGACTTCTTCGCGTTGGGCGAGCCAAATTTCGGATGGATTTTTAACGCCTTTCAATCCCGCACCATGCATCTCGTAAATGCCCAATTCTTGCGTGCTACCAAATCGGTTTTTTAAGGTTCTGATGATTCGATACGCATGATGTCTATCGCCCTCAAACTGAAGCACCGTATCCACCATGTGTTCCAAAATCTTCGGTCCAGCAAGGTTGCCGTCTTTGGTGATATGACCTACCAAGAAAACAGGGACATCATTTTCTTTGGCAAACTGTAACAATTGACCGGCACATTCTCTGATTTGCGAAACGCTTCCCGGAGTGGCATCGAGTTGGTCACTATAAAGTGTTTGTATCGAATCAATTATGAGTAGTTCGGGTTGATCTTTTGTGAGGACATCTTTTATGTTCTCTAAAAGTGTTTCGGTGAGTATTTCACAAGTGCTATCGCCAAAGCCAAGTCGTTCCGCCCTCAGTTTGATTTGCGTTTCACTCTCTTCCCCAGAAACGTATAAGGTTTTGGCTGAAGTTTGCAGTGCGATTTGTAATAACAAGGTACTCTTTCCGATACCTGGTTCACCGCCCAAAAGCACGACCGCTCCCGCTACAAGTCCGCCACCCAATACCAAATTGAGTTCTTCATCGGGTAGGATCAACCGTTCACTTTGGTTGGCTTGGATTTGATTTAATGGTTTTGGTTCGGCAATTTTCCGACCGCTTTTCTTCCAAGCGGTGGTTTGTTTTGTGGGTTTGATTTCCTCAATAAATGTATTCCATTCGCTGCAGCCAGGGCATTTCCCGATCCATTTGGGGCTTTCGAATCCGCAAGATTTGCAAAAAAAAGTAGTTTTGGCTTTGGTCATTATGGTTGTTGTGTGAATTGCCCGCGGGTAGTTGTAAAAAACGCAAGTATACAAAGAAATAAGCATGGTAAATCGGTAAAAGTTTCGTTAATTTTGTGGGGTTATGGAAAAAAGCTTGAACGACATTGTAACCATTTACGCGGAAGCGACTCCAAACCCTGAAAGTATGAAGTTTGTGGCGAATAAAATGTTGCTACCAAACGACAGTGCTGATTTTCGCAATGCGGAAAAGGCCCAAGAGGGTGGTGAATTGGTGAAAGCATTGTTCGAAATGCCGTTTGTTAAGGGCGTTTTTATCATGAATAACTTTGTAAGTATCACAAAGAATGAAGATTTCGAGTGGTTTGATTTGATCCCGGATTTGAGAAATTTCTTTACCGAATGGATTGAGCAAGGCAAAGAAATTGTAGCACCAAAAATTTCGTTATCGCCAGAGCAGGAAACAGAGATTGAGCGTAAAATTCGTCAGCTCCTTGAAGACCATGTTCGCCCAGCGGTTGAAATGGACGGCGGTGCAATTGATTTCAAAAGCTTTATCGATGGTGTTGTTACGGTTCAAATGAAAGGCAGTTGCAGTGGTTGTCCGAGCAGCACAATGACCTTGAAGGCGGGGATTGAGAATTTGCTAAAGCGAATGGTGCCAGAAGTAGTTGCGGTTGAAGCGGAAGCGGTGTAAGTTTTAGATATTATTGTTTTTTCTGAAGGAATTTTTTCACTCATTTGCAGTGATTTGTAGATTCCATTTGGCTTTCACGCTTTTTTCGGACATATTTGCCATTGTTGATTTTATAACAAAAGAAATATGACGTCTATTATCGAAAAACCTGATCCCAATTTTAATTCACTTCACGATTTTTACTTGAATTCAGCTCATAAAATTCACAGTCCAGATCGGGCCGTGATGTTTTATAAGGAGAAGGGGAAATGGGAGCCGTTGACCTATCAGGATATTTTGGATGGGATTGATCAATTGGGTGCCTATTTCATGGAATTGGGCTTGCAAAAAGGCGATCGCGTTGCTCTGATAATGGATAATTGTCCGGAGTATTATGTAATCGATCAAACCATTCAGAAGTTGGGCTTGGTGAACGTCTCTGTTTATCCAACGTTAACGGGCGAAGAAACAGCATATATCATAAACGATAGCAGTAGTAAGGTGTTATTCGTTGGCAATGCCTTTTTATTCAAGAAGTTTAAGAAGGTGGAAGGTGAGTGTCCAACAATAATGAAGGTGATTGCGATGCCAAAAGATTTGGATGACGGGGAGAAATTCACGGATTATACTTCGGCATTGGTTGAAGGGGAGGCCTTGAACGATAAATACGCATCGGCGATAGCAGAAAGATACGCATCGGTGGTGAAGACGGACTTGTCGACGTTGATTTATACCAGCGGAACAACAGGCATGCCGAAGGGAGTGATGCTTACGCATTACAATTTCATGAGCAACTGTTATGATGCCAAAGATTTATGTCCGGCCATTACTTCGGATGATTTATACTTGAGTTTTTTGCCGCTGAGTCACGTTTTTGAACGATTGGCCACGATGTATTTGAGTACATATATGGGTGCGCAGGTTGCTTTTGCCGAGAACATCGACAAAGTGGCACAGAACATTCAAGAAATGCGTCCTACAATTATGGCGGCGGTCCCTAGGTTATTGGAGCGTGTCCACGATAAAGTATATAAGAGTGGTACGGAAAAAGGGGGTGTTAGCGCAAAGATTTTCTTATGGGCCCTAAGAGTGGGTGGAGAAGCAAGGGTGAAGCGCGACGAAGGCAAGATGGTAGGTCCATTGTTGGCGATACAGGTTGCCATCGCAGAGAAATTGGTTTACAGCAAGATCAAAGCGAAAATGGGCGGCCGATTAAAAATCTTTGTCAGTGGGGCCGGCGCATTGCCAGTGCATGTGGGTGAATTTTTCGCCAATTTGGGAATGCGGGTTCAGGAAGGCTATGGTTTGAGTGAGACTAGTCCGTTGGTGACGGTGAACGAGTTTCATCGACAAGTATATGGTACGGTGGGCAGGGTAGCACCAAGGCAGATGGTCGCGATTCAAGACATCGAAACGAAAAAAATATTGGCTACGCAGACTTACGATACGTTTGAGGCGCATTACGCGAGTGAAGAAGGGGAGATTTTGGTGAAAGGTCCTAACGTGATGCAGGGTTACTGGAATCGTCCGGAGGCAACGGCAGAGGTGTTTGATGCGGAAGGTTGGTTTCACACGGGTGATATCGGAAAGTTTGATCGCGGTTATTTGCGGATTACGGATCGCTTGAAGAATATGCTTAAGACCTCTTTAGGGAAGAATATTTATCCAACGCAGATCGAGAATGTATTGCTGCGCAGTCAGAAGTTAGAGCAGGTATTTATCATTGGTGATAAAAGGGAGTTTTTGACGGCTATCATACATCCTAGTATGGATGAGTTGAAATCGGCATTTGGCGGTCGTAAAGACTACTTTGAAGTGTCGGATCCATTCATCCAAGACGAAGAAATCAAAAAGTGGATGCAGGAGGACGTGAAAAAGTTAAGTGAGAATTTGGCTAAGTTTGAGCGTATCAAGGACTTTATTGTAAAGCGTGAACCGTTTAGCGTTGAGGCGGGTGATATGACCATTACGTTGAAGATTAAGCGTAAGGTGGTGATGGAGAAGTATGCCGACGAGATTGAAGCGATGTACTCGTAAGTGAATCCTGGACTAGATTAAAACAACCTAATCCAAACGTACAGGATCAAGAAGAATCCTAATTGAATGAAATACATGGCGCCAGCCATTTTGTTTCGTTGTGGTTTTGTACTTAGATGCAGTAGCAGATGCATGAGAAGAGATGCGATAAACCAAGCGATATAGTTTTGTGTAGGGATTTTGTTATGGTCCCAATGCCAGAAATCGTATCGCATGGCCACAGGCTCCAAAAAGAAATCGTACAGTGTCATCATTGCTGCGCCTAGGAATGAGGCCGCATAGGGGTTGTTGACGCGCCCAGCGAGAAGACTTGACGTAAAGAATATGAGTGCTGCCCAATTGAGGCCGATGAGGTAGGGGACGCCTTGCCAGCCTCTGCCAAGTGTATGTCCGTAATGGTAGCTACCGAAAATACGTCCTGTTTTTACGCCCGCGTATTCTAATAGGAATCCTATGATGCCAACGGTGATGATGATTGCTACGTGTTTGGCTTCCCATTTTTTGTGAAAAATCCAAGAGAATACAAATGCTGCAATAAGATTGTATGGGGTAAGCCAAATAAAAGTAGGTGTAAGTGAGGGAATCATGAAGCCCAAAATCCCAACAAAATAGATGATGGCAACCAAGGTGATGAATCGATTTTCAACGTTGTTCATGGCCCTGCAATTTAGTTGTGGATGTCCGCAACTGCAAATGGAATGGGGTAAATATTACGTCGCAAGTGGTAATGTGTAACGGTTGGTCGTTGACATACATAGTCGGTTATTGAAATTACCTAATATTCACCTAACATTGGTCAAAATTCGGTAATTGTAACAAAATGCCGTGGTTTTATTGGGCTCTGTAACTATTTGTTTTTGAGTTCGTTATTGAAGGTTAGGTGAATGTTAGGTTTTTTATTTTTGTTGTAGCGGCGGTATGAAAAAATACAATTGTGGGTTTTTGGTGGCTTTTTTTTGAAATTATGCTGACATTTAAACGACAAAAAACATGAAAAAGGCGATTTTTTTGCGTCTTTTTTCTCACATTTTTGTTAAAATGTTAGATTTTCAAACAATCAAATATTTGATAATCAACTACTTAGTTATTTTGGGGTAAAAAATCACTTTTTTTTGCATTTTTTTTTGGATTTTGTGATTTCACCTATATTTTTGCATCACACTTAATAAGAAAACAAACAAAATGAAAAAATTAACTTTCGCCGTTGCTGCTTGCGCTATGTTCGCGTTCGCTGCTTGCTCTAACTCAGCTGAAACTACTCCTGCTGACACTACTGCTGCTGACACTACTGCTGTTGACACTACTGCTGCTCCTGCTGACACTACTGCTGCTCCTGCTGACACTACTGCTGCTGAAGCTCCTGCTGCTCACTAATCAGTTTTTTAACAAGAAAATTCAAAAGGCGTTTGGAAACAAACGCCTTTTTTTTTAACTTTGTTGCAATGAAACGCTTTTGGCCCATAATGATCATGATTTTTGCAATGTCTTTTGGCAGTGCTAAACTCAGTGCTCATGCGGATTTGCCACCAGCGGGCGTAGTGGATTTGGGTCCAACTTTCACCATCAATCCAAACCCGGTTTCTGGAACTTTCTTCTACGTAAATTTAAATTTTACCGAAGCTCAGTACCCTGAAGCGGTAATAATTATCAACGATATTTTAGGAAAAGTGGTTTTTTCTTACCCAATCAGAAAATCTGATTATGCCACTTCTCAGATTCGTGTCGATTTAAGTGACGCGATGTTGGATAAAGGAGTTTATTTCCTCCAAGTAAAGAGTGGCGACGCCACCAAAACATTGAAATTGGCTATCCGCTAATTTGTGTGGATTCCCATTAAACCCTCTTCCCCCCGCCATGTTTCCTTGATGAAGCATTCAATTCTTGCGCTTTGCTTGATCTTGTTGCTTGTTTCTTTTTTTCAGTATTTTGATGTTTTGCATTGGTCGGTTTTAACCCCATGGGGACCAGATATTTCCAATTGTAGCATTCGACCGCACGATGCGCGTGCAATTTTGGCCCAATTTTTCGGCGCATTTTTGCATGGAAATTTTGAACATTTCTTGGGTAACGTCACTTCGTTATTGGTATTGTCGGTCCTTTTTATTCTTCAATTCCCACGACATTGGTTCAAGTTCTGGATATTGCAACATTTATTGTCGACGATTATCCTTTGGTGGCTTGGTGCTGCCAACTCATCCCATATCGGTGCATCATTATGGGTGTATGCATTTTCCTTTTTCTTGATTACAAATGGGGTGATCCATCGCGATAAAGCTTCGCTTTCGGTGATGTTTATGGTATTTGTGTGGATGGGCGGATTTATATGGGGATTGCTTCCGATCGATCCGAAGGTGTCATGGGAAGGACATATTGCCGGTTCAATTGCTGGGGTTTTCTTGGCGCTCAGTTTGGGTTTAAGATGGAGACAGAAACAACCCAATAAGCTTGAAGCACCGGAAGATCCGTACATGCAATTTGATGTAAATCAGAGCGATTCATAGGAATTCACCTCAATCTATAGAAATCCAACAGAATTTATCGGACAATTTATCACTATGTCCTTGCGATATTAGGGTCTTTTAGAACCAAAGCAGAATCCCGGCAATTGTCGCGCTTAAGTAATTCGCTAAGGTTCCGCATATCAATGCCTTGAATCCCAATTTTGCTAGGTCGGTTCTGCGTGATGGCGCTATTTTTCCAATCCCCCCCACTTGTATCGCGATTGAACTAAAGTTAGCAAATCCGCATAAGGCAAAGGTTGCAATTACAACGCTAACTGGCTGTAGGGTGCTCGCTACTTCCTTTAAATGCAAATATCCAACGAACTCGTTCACCACGAGTTTTGTGCCCATTAAGCCTCCTACAGTATGAATGTCCTGGCTTGGAACGCCCATCACGTAAGCAAATCCCGAAAATACATAGCCCAACATGCTCTCTAAGGTTAAGTGTGCGCCCCAAAGGTTGCCAATGCTCGCAAGTAAATAATCACACAAATAGATTAGTGCCAAGAATCCGAGTAGCATGGCGACAACGTTCAAAGCGACGCCTAATCCTTCTGATGCTCCTTGAGAAATAGCGTCGAGTAGATTCGCATTTTCTTTTTTGACCTCCAATTTAACAGTTCCGGCGGTTTCGCTGACTTCGGTTTCGGGCCAAACGATTTTTGAAATTACCAAAGCTCCCGGTGCGGCCATGATACTCGCAGCTAATAAACTCGATGCATCAATACCCATTTGGATGTAGGTAGCCATTACTCCGCCGGCAATACAAGCCATAGAGCCCGTCATCGACGCCAATAATTCGCTATTTGTCATCCCTTTTACGTAGGGTCCAATCATTAACTGTGCTTCAACCTGACCTACAAAGGCGGATGAAATGTTGCTTAAGGCTTCGCTGCCACTAACGCGCATCGTATAGTGCATCCCTTTGGCAATCTGTTTAATAATCCACTGTAAAATCCCCAAGTGATAGAATATTTTCACCAATACCGCAATAAAAATGATGGTAGGCATCACACGGAAAAAGAAGATGAAATTCTGTCCGAACACCTCCTGCATTTGGTTGTCACGCGCTAAAGGTCCAAAAATGAACTCAGCACCTTTATCGGAAAATTGAAGTAGTTTTTGGACAATTTTACCTAGGAATCCGAAAACCGATTTGCCCACGGGGGTCTTTAAAATGAAGACAGCCAATATAACTTGAATCAATAAACCCACACCCACGGTGCGATAGTTGATTGCCTTTCTGTTGTTTGAAAGGAGGAAGGCTAGGGCCAGTATGACAACGATTCCAATAAATCCAATAAAATGCATCTCGGCAATAATACAACTATTTGCTGTAACCTAGTCCCACTTCAATGCTATCGATGAGGGCGTGAATGACTTTGATATGAATTTCTTGCGCGCGATCGGCGAATTCTGAATGTGGGGCACGAATTTCAACATCACACAACGAGGCCATTTTGCCACCGTCTTTGCCGGTTAACCCAATCACAACCATGCCTTTGGCTTTGGCTGCCTGCATTGCATTCACCACGTTGATGCTATTCCCGCTGCTGCTGATTCCCAATAATACATCGCCTTTAGAGCCTACGGCTTCCACATAACGAGAAAAGATTTGGTCGAATCCGTAATCGTTTCCTACACAGCTGATATGACTCACATCGCTGATGGCAATGGCCGCAATTCCGGGTCGGTTCGCACGATATCTTCCCGTGAGTTCTTCCGCAAAGTGCATCGCATCGCAATGACTTCCGCCGTTACCGCAGGAAAGGATTTTGCCTCCCGCTTGCAGTTGGGTGATCATGGCATTGGCCGCTTTTTGTATGTTTTGCATTTGGTCCTTATCCGCCGCGAAGGTTTTTAAGGTTTCCAATGCTTGCTCAAAATGGGATTCGATACGATTCATGACGTCTGAATTATTTACGCTTGTTAAATTCTGAAGTTCCATTTTTTAGGAACTCCACAAAGGGGTCGACATTGAACTGGAAATGATCGGCACCCAAAGCAGGTTGTAGCAAGTTCTCGTTTTGGTCTAACAAACAGTATAAGGGCTGGGTGGTTTTGCCGAAATAAAGTTCTTCAATGAAAGCGTTCTTATCGCCGAGGCGGGTAATCTTTTTGCCATCGGGTGTGGTAAAGCATTGGCTGCTTGGCAATTTTATTTTTTTATCGTCTACATAAAGTGAAACGATGACATAGTCTTTTTTGAGGATGGCTAATACGGCTTCATCGGACCAAACTTTTTCTTCCATTTTTCGGCAGTTTACACAACCATGTCCGGTAAAATCGATGAATAGAGGTTTTTTCAATTCTTTTGCAGCGGCCAAAGCCTCGTCGTAATCGTAGTAACCGACCAATCCATGAGGGATGTGCAGTTCGTTGGCATAGGACGGAGTAGTTGTGATATTGCCTTCTCCATGAGCGCCGCCTTTGATATTGCTATTGAAGTCTTGGGTACTTAACGGAGGTAAGTAACCTGCCAATCCTTTGAGCGGTGCACCCCATAATCCGGGGATCATATAGGCAACAAAAGTGAATGTGGTAATTACTAGTCCCAAGCGAGGAACGCTGAAATATTTGACTTCACTGTCGTGCGAGAATTTGATTTTGCCCATCAAATACAATCCCATGAGGGTGAAAATGACAATCCAAATACTGAGATAGATTTCGCGGTCGAGGATTCCCCAGTGGTAGGTCTGGTCTGGGATACTCAAGAATTTCAAGGCAAATGCGAGTTCTACAAATCCTAAAACAACTTTTACGCTATTCAACCAACCGCCGCTTTTTGGTAGGTTGTTTAACCATGATGGGAAAAGGGCAAGTAATCCGAAGGGCAATGCGAAGGCCAATGAGAAGCCAAACATTCCGATGATAGGCCTGAGTTTATCGCCGTGAACCGCCTCAACCAAAACTGTTCCTACGATGGGCCCGGTGCAAGAAAACGATACCAAAGCGATGGTTACCGCCATGAATATAGCTCCGGTGATGCCTCCTTTGTCGGCTTGCTGATCTACCTTATTGACAATCCATGATGGTAAAGTGATTTCGAAAGCGCCAAAAAAGCTTGCGGCAAAAACGATAAATATCAACGTAAAGAAAATGTTGGGGATCCAGTGGGTGCTAATAAAGTTGACGGCGTTAGAGCCGAAGGTCATGGCGACAATTGTGCCGATGATTGTATAAAAGCCGATTAAGCTGATTGAGAAAATGGCGGCATCGCGCAAAGCGATTTTTCTATTGTTGTTTTTGATAAAAAATGAAACCGTCATCGGAATCATGGGGAATACGCATGGAGTGAGCAATGCGGTAAGTCCGCTTAAAAAGGCAAGGATAAACAATCCCATGAAACCTTCGCTTTTTTCTTCGCTGGCCATGCCATTGAACGTTTTGGCGTCAACTGATTTTCCGCTGCGATAGGCGGGTTGATCGGGGTTTGATTCGGTATTGGGGGTAACGGCGATCTGACTTGAATCGTTGTTCTGCACAGAAGTTTCTGCAGGGTTGGCAGCCTCTGGATTTGTTGCTGGGATCGGGTCGGCGGCTAAAGTTGGGCCACTCACTGTTAATGTAGGGGTAGTGATTTTCTGATCCCGAATATTATCGCATCCGCTTTCATTACAAATTTGACCGTTAAAAATCATTTCGATACCGGTGCCCGTGATGGAACCCAATACTTTGATTTTCTGGCGGAATTCACCTTTGCCAACAAATTCACCGGTGCTGCAATTCCAGATATCGGTTTCTTTCACCATATGGTCGCCTACGCCATAGAATTTCCCAACTAATTGATAGGAAGCATTCGGCGTAAAGTCGAAACTTGCACGAATCGGACCATCGTCTTCTGGACAATCGCTTTTTTCACTGTATACGTGGAAGCCTTTTGCGACATCAAATCGAACAATAATTTCAATGATATCGCCAGATTTGACGGTGGTTTTTGAAAAGGTTGCTACAAACTTGGGCTTGGGAAAGCCGGCGGCAGAGATTTGCGAAACGGCTAAAATTGTTAGGAGCGTTAATAGAAAACGTTTTAACATGGTATGTACAAATTTCGGGATTTATGGGCGAAAATTTACACGGTAGTACACATTCCTTGGATAATTTGATTCTAAAGTCACTGATTCCATTGCTTAGGTTTGTTTTTATGAAATTGAACAGGATACTGTGCGGTCGTATAATCCCCTTTATGATGCTGTTTGCATTGCTGATTTCGTCGGATTTAAAGGGTCAGTTGATGAGTACGCGCGAGTACATCGACTCGTTTAAAGGTATCGCAATGATGGAAATGCGTATGCATGGCGTTCCGGCAAGTATTACCTTAGGTCAGGGTGTTTTGGAAAGTGCCAGCGGCAACAGCAAATTGGCAAAAAATTGTAACAATCACTTTGGAATTAAATGCAGAAGCAATTGGACCGGTACTTTTTGTTTGGCCGATGACGATGCAAAAGATGAGTGTTTTAGAGGATATCCTTCGGTTTATGAAAGTTACCGCGACCATTCTTTGTTTCTAAAAAATAGCAAACGATATTTTCCTTTGTTTGAGTTGAGTGCTACGGATTACAAGGGTTGGGCCACAGGATTGCGCGAGGCAGGTTATGCGACAAATCCCAGCTATGCGAATATTTTAATAGGGGTGATCGAAAAGTATCATTTGGGTCAGTTTGATAGTATGGTGGTTATGGGTGATGATTTTGTGATTCCATCGGAAGGCAATTCCAATAGCACGCCTGGAGGTGGGAATACCCCGTTGGCCGGTGTTTCTGAAGTCAACGGAATTCAAGCCATTATCGCTAAGCCTGGCGAAACCCCCGAAGCGCTCGCGGCGAGGTATAACATGGGGATTTGGCAGATTTACAAATACAACGATATCGAAAAAGGACAAATGTTGAATCCGGGTGAAATCATCTATTTAAAGCCCAAAAGACGTCGTTCTACAGAAACCAATCACCTAGTAAAACCCGGCGAAAGCATGCGTGAAATATCGCAGCAATATGGTGTAAAGGTGAAGCATTTGTATAAGTTAAATCGCTTGGAACCGGGAGAAGAGGTGCAGCCTGGAGAAGTATTGAATTTGCGTTCTAAACGTTCCAATCCTCCTACCACTTTAATCCCTGGTAGTGATACCGCCAGTAGAATGCAAACGGCAAAACCAGTTGATTATCGTAAGTTCATGAGCAATGATGTATCGCCAAATGGAAAGCCGATGGATACGTATCACTTCGTAGAATCTGGAGAGACTTTGTATTCGATATCCAAAACCTATGGAGTTACGGTGGAGCAGATTCGTTTTTGGAATACTTTGTCGTCCAACCAAATCAAAGTCGGACAGCGATTAAAGGTTCGTTCAACCAATTAATTTTCGTTTCTTTTCAATAAATAGTGGATAGAATTTCCCATATTCTGTTGTAAAACGATGGTTTGGTTTGATGCGAAATATACCGCTGAATCAAATTCGCCTTCGGGATGGTAAATGCTCAATAATTCGAGGTCGTTCTGCACCGATACCTCCAAACCCAGCTGCTCCAAGGCTTTCACCAATGGATTGTGTTTGTTTTCCTTATTGTCGATTACGCATCGGAATACAATGGCGCTATTCTGCATCAAATTGCATCGCACTTTATTTTCCGACAAGGCTTGGAAGATTTGTTTTAGGTGGTCTTCGGCGATGAAAGTAAAGTCTTTTGTGCTGATTTCTAGTAGCAACTGATTGTCTTTGTGTATTTTACAAGCAACCTCGATACGAGAATTCTCATCGCTCACTTTGGTTCCGGGGGCGGTTGGATTCAAAAACGATCGAACAAACAAAGGAATGTGGTTGGCCTTGAGGGGTTGTATGGTTTTGGGGTGGATCACCGAAGCTCCGTAGTAGGCCAATTCTATCGCGTCGTTGTAGGTCAGCGCTGGAATCAATACCGCATTGTCGAACTTTTTTGGATCGGCATTCATCACACCGGCCACATCCTTCCAAATGGTGATGCTTTCGGCGCCCAAAACGCTTCCAAAAATGGCAGCACTGTAATCAGAACCTTCTCTGCCTAGTGTTGTGGTTTCGCCGCTCTTTCCGCTGGCGATAAAACCTTGGGTAATGACCAAATTTATCTTTGTGATGGGCATTAAATCGGATTTGATCAATTCTTCGGTTTCTTTCCATTGAACCCTAGCATCCCGATGCCGAGAATCCGTAATGATGAATTTCCTCGCATCGATCCATTGATTTTCAATTCTTTGCGACAAAAGGTAGTGGCTTACGATTTTGGTGGCTATCAATTCCCCGTAACCAATGATTTGATCGTATAGAAAATCGTAATCATCCTGAGCACTTGGGCTATCAACAAAGTTCTCTAGCTCCAAATACAAGTTTTTTATGTCGCTTACACCAAATAAATTGCCCGATTCAAATAGTTCTGCTAGGATGCCATTGTGATAATCGAAAACTACTTGTAATGCCGTTTTTACCTGGCCGGTATTGTGGTATTTATGGTGAATTACCGACTCTAACGCATTGGTAGTCTTTCCCATAGCGCTAATAACGACCAGTACATCGTTGGAGTCGTTTGCGGTAAGGATGGAACCCACATTTTTTACTCCTGCAGCGTCTTTGATGGAGGCACCTCCAAATTTGAAAATTCTCATGGATGGGTTAGTAGTCGTTTAATTGGGGTTTTTGTTGTTGTTTTGCAAAATAAATACCATTTGTTGTTAAAGTAGTTATGTCCTATTCTAAAGTTATCACCCTCGAACAGTTTATTGTTGATCAGCAGTCGCTGTATAA
>Ga0078894_10000292_pt1 | contig 33683 bp, 15 predicted proteins | sample LauGreSu1BDMLBSD_2_FD_67506 | JGI IMG/M metagenome (GOLD analysis project Ga0078894, IMG submission 67506) | Freshwater lake microbial communities from Lake Michigan, USA - Su13.BD.MLB.SD (version 4) (version 4) | ecosystem: Environmental > Aquatic > Freshwater > Lake | place: Lake Michigan... | reverse complement strand
CTTCAACCCGCTCTTAAACCTTATCACCTTGTAACCGCTCTTCTGAGTATGAAGTAAGTCTTATATTGACATCTGCGAATATATCCACTTTGAGTGACTTACCGAAGAGTCTCGCTTCGTTGGGGATCTAAGTATCAGTAACGCTATACTTCATCTTCTGCAATTCGGGTTTGTCGAGGTTATCATCTCCTCTATTCATAAACAGACGGATCTCCTCTTCACTCACAGGTCGCTGGTCTACGGTCGCATTGCTAAACGAAACGTCTATACCTATACTCTTTATAATTCGCCTTACACCGTCAACTTCTACTTCAGTTGGTTCAATCTAAACCGGATTACTGATCTTAAACATGGCGGTGATTATTGATTTAATGCCTAAATCGCTGCTGAGAAGGTGGTCATATGACGATATCTGGTTGTAAACGAGTGACTGCTGAGAGAGTATCTGTCTAAACAACTATTGAGTAACTAAATCCAATTGCTAAGTCGCGTTGTTAATCATTGTATGAGTTATTACTTTTTATTATATATCTGTTTAACATCTCTGTACAGTTGCATTATGCGTTGAACCATATATGTATAGACCACGCGTCAGCGATACTCCCAGGATTACGACCATCCGAGTATAAAAAAAATAATAAATACCTCACTACAACACCTCTTACTATGCTTAACCGTTTAAGAAGGATATATCTTGCGTTTTAGTTCGAGTTTTAGTCTATCTAGTCGTTCTTTTGGATTGTTTGACACTCGCAGGGTGATTCGTAGGACCGAGCAAATCTCCATCGTTCTTCTGCTCTTCTGATTAGCTATGCACTGTGGCATTTTGTAGCTATAGCTTCTCAAACTCTTTTATCTACTATTCAAGCACTTCTATATAGTCTGACTAGTCCTTCACTTTCTTCTTTAGCGACTTGATCTTTAATTTTGCGTTTTTAAGCTCCGATTTAACAGAATCAACTGGGGCGAAGTATCCCTGATGAGATTCGTTTATACCTTCCTATATAGCGCTTGTAAGCATCGAATAGTCCTCAACGAAGAGTTTAATAGTCGGAATCTTATGACCCGCGCATAATTCTACTAGCGCTTTGTGTATAAATGGTATTGAAGTGCTTATAGTCTCTTTATATGACTTCGGAGGCGTTTTATGCATTTCAGATGGTGTGAATGTATGCCACAGTAGCAAATCTATGTGCTTAGAGGATAATGGCTTCTTCACACACTAGTTAATTGTATCAACCAGACATATTACCAAATCATCAAACTACTCGGTTTAAGCAGTATAAAACATGGTTTCAAGCTGCTCTAACAGCTCCTTATGCTTGAGGTCCGTTAGCTTCTGAATGAATCTCGAATTGTAAAAATGTGCTAGTATTTCTACTACCCCCTGCTTTTGCTATTCAGTAATCATTATTTCTTTTATTCTTGAATTGTTTAAGATCTCTATATTAACAAATATACCACATATCACTAGGCCACGGTTTCGCATTTATTCTATGCACGTTGTTGATCAGTTATAGACTCTTTAAGTCGTGTAGTCAAAGCTTACACCGATTGAAATGGTGAACTATCCATAAATTCAACCAACTCGTCATCGGTTACAGATACAGCGTCATATACATATTCTATAAATGCTATTCCCTTATAATAGTCTTGACCAGTAAGCATTAGTGTGTAACAAATCTGAACTATAAGTATCTAATTATGCTCTAAATGTCTGCTTATCCAAGCTTCTGCAAATACTTCAATTACTGAATGATAAGGTACCTGTCCATTTTAGAGCTTAATAAGGAATTATTCGTATATTTAATCCTAACCAACCACTCTCCAACGATAATCTATACTCGAATCACTCATCATCTCAATTAAGTCATTCATTTATTCAGTTTAAGAGTGGTAACTATCGCGAGGACTTCCAATCATTTATTCCGTTTCAGGGCTTCTAATCATTTAGTATATAATTGTTTAACATCTAGGTAGAGTAAAAAGTCTAGACCATGCTTCGCATTGATTAGAAGTCAACGAGGGTTTAACATCTGGGTAGAGTGAAAAGTATGGACCATGCTTCGCATTGATTAGAAGTTATAAGAGGGTTTAAGCAGAGCTTCGCTGATTGCTTTGCAATCGATCTAATAAGATCCGTACCGTTATACGGTCTCTGGGTAGAGTGAAAGTATGGACCATGCTTCGCATTGATTAGAAGTTATAAGAGGGTGAATCTATATCGTTGGGTAGTAAACGCAGGTGTTAAACAGATATATAATAAAAAAGCAAAAATGTAGAATTTATTGAATGAAGAACTCTTATCTAAACTACTTAATATATTCAACGACGACGAGACAGATCTCGGGACTAAACTATTCGTATCTGCGTGTATTGCTATGTATTTCATTGTTAATGCATTTGGGCTTGCGTTTATGATGCTGTTATAAGTATGTAGGTATTTGATAGAATCGTACAGAGAGTAGAGATGCGAAGTGCCAACTGTTATAAACGAGACCAAGATAGAATGAGGTGCTCACATTTTTTCATCCAATCGCTATTCGTTTAATGATTCGTTATGAGTTAATGCTCTTGCTCTTATCTTGCGAGTTCCGTATAGAGGTGCTGTTGAACTAACCGCGACTTAGTGCGGATCTGTTTCTACCTATCTATAATCTATCTACTATTACCCGCCATTTAATCTGGAAGCCATTGATGCTTAATATCGGTCTTCTAAACCCATCGTCGGATTAGATACGTGTGGAGTGTATTTGTGGTCTTTAAAGTCCTGATTGTGTTGTGATTATGCGTTTATAGATCTGCGGTTTATATATGCCTCTTTAGTACTGAATGCCCCGTTTTTATTGAAGTAAGCGGTTCTCTTGCTGTCTATATCTTACAACTCGTATTACAGTGTATTTATGCGGGATTGGAGCTTCTGGGGTGGTATGCTATTCTTGTACGTCGCAACAACGCGCTCTTAAACAGCGAGCCAGGCTTAGTCTATATCGTTTTCACTTGCAAATGGATCAGTTAGTACTTATAATTATCTTCGAGATTGAGGAGTCTTAAGCACCATTTCTATTAATTCTTCAGCAACTGATAGTCGGGTGTCTCTATCCATGCTTGGTACTAGATATGCTCTAATGGCGGTTCTGACTAAGTTCTTGTCTTGCTCTTCTAAATTGTTATATGCGTCCTATATATGATCTAGCTGTTTCTCGTTACTTGCAAAGATGGGGTTGGTGCTTTTGATTTTGTTCTATTTGGACCTTACTCCTTTAAATATCTACTCTAAAGCGTCTTAATTGATACGATCGATGTCGTTAACCGCCTTACCCGAGTTGAACTGATCGACTTTGAGATTACCTACAGCATTTTTCTGGCGAATTGCGTCTTAAAACTCACTGCGGGTCTTATCACGGTCTTCTTCTTGATCCTTTCTATTCGCGAGTTGCATCTTCTTGTATGCTTGCACTATCATTCTGTTGTTCTACGCGCCTTCCTACATCGTATCGTTTATAACAGCTCTATTATTACTAAACTGCTCCTACTTCGCGAATTTATAAGACAGCGGGTCCAGTGACGCACTTGTATATACTAACGATGACCTCTCCGATCCAACCAAAGGCATATGATCAGGCTCTGTTCTGCTGTCTATCGATAAGTACCCATTTGGAGCCTCTAGCTTAGAGTAGTTAATCCTATTTACCGGATGAGCTGTTGTCGTTGACGTCAATGACTGAGTCTTTAGACCATCTTTCAAATCTTAATCAGCTACTATCTTAGATACAAGAGAAGTGGTCTTTATCTGACTCGGTTATAAGTATTTCTAGTTATCTCCTCCGATCTGTTCATTTGAGAATATATTCATGTACTACTTCTTCATTGCATTCGCTTCCTGTCTTATTTCTCGCACCCGCACATCACTGACCTTCTCGGACAACACTTACAAGTTATCACCCTTATACAGATTGTTCTATATATACTAAGACTTCTACCAGGTCATATCCGCTTACTTCCGCATGATTGGGTTATTCTCCGTTCCGCGACAGTCTGTCGTTCTATCCCCTATGAATACACCCTCGGGCATAAATGGCGTTAATCCAGTCCTACCACCTCCATATTCCCTCGCTTTCAGTGGTTGATATATGTTGGATACGTTTCTATTGGGTATATCGTCGGTTATAAGCGGAGTCGGTGATTAGTCGAGGAGTTGATACTTAAGTGCGGACTCTACATCTATGGTTCTGTTCTTATAGTCACCATTTGCAACTGCTTGCGCGTAAGCCTTTTATGTGTTATCGAGATAGTTACTAAGCGGTAAGTACATTTCATTACTAAACAATCATTCGCATACGATATAGAAACCACGTCGTAGGTATCCAGAGATATTAAATAAATGCATATGTTATCTAGATTATCATTACTCAACAGCAATTAGAACCGACTTTTTATTCGATGTCTAATGAGGACAATCAGCGATAGCGGGGTCTAGAACTCTTGTCTATAGAGAGACCGTTACACGGTCAAGCAAAGCTTTGATTAAAAAGCCTCTTAATATCCTTAAGCAGCGAAGCGGGTCTAATACTTAGTACCTATAGAGATATTAAAAAGCCTCTAATGAGAGTAATCCGCGAAGCGGGTCTAATACTTAGTATCTATAGAGATATTAAAAAGATTAATACTAAATGGAATAAGAATAACGGAGGGAATAAGAATAACGGAGGGACTGCAATAGGTTTTAGCAATAACAATCAGTTCCGAAAATGGCAAGAGTGGTTCCTATATTTGAGCATAACGCCCAGACTGCTAATCTACTTATAACTTGCATTGATTACCGTATATAGATGGGTATATAGCAGTTTATTAGCTAGCATTTGAATCTGGCGGGTAAGATAGACGTATTCTAGTATCCAGGTGCATCTTTGCAGTTTACGCTTAATTAGCAGATTATGCTCTAGAATATCGATCTATTCCGAAGACTTCACGGGGTTAACAATGTATATATACTGGATCACTGCTTATGCGGAGCTGTCTGTAGCCATATAAAACGGATTAAACTCGCGGAATCGGATACCGAGATTGCTAATATAGAGAATTCAATCCACAAGAGATATCTACTAGACTCGTATAAAATAATAAAGCAGGAATTCACCGAAATGAATGTGTATCTGTATCTATATCAAGAAGATGGAGTCATAGAACGCGTTGACCCCGAGCTCAACAACAACGCCATTCTAATCGATAAATTCTGAATGAGTATATACGGGTATGAATATAGTTTAACGCCTTAATTGGTCAAATGCTGGAAGTCGCGGTTTTCATCAAATATATACTCGGTAAATTAATGGATTCGTCTCTAAAATATTAATAATAGATGTGCACTTATACAGTTGAACGGTTCTTATAACAATGCAAAAATATTTCATTTGATAATAGATACCAACGCATTCTGTCCGCAGATCACGCAGAGCAAATACATAGATACCAAATGCAATTCTTAGATAAGTACGGAACCACCGTGTTCTTGCAACCCATCATTCTATATACGTCGTGCGTGTCTAGCGATCAAGTAGAAATAGAACAAGGCAGACTCTATATACTCGATGGATAACACCGACTTCACATATTCCAGAAATATCCTACCAAATACGCGAATTAGAAGATATAAGTGCTGTTCTTGAAGTCATACACTGACCAACTCAACTTCAGCACTCTCTTCAATATGCTACATAGCGATCTGCCTCAAATACCAGAGCTAAATGAAGCGAGGGTCAAGTATCCCGTCCTAGTCCGCAAGATTGAAATATTCGAAGACTGGTTCAAACGACAATATAGCAAACAAGTACTCAAATGCAAGAAAGTAAGCAGTGTAGTGCATAAAAAACGAGTGAATGTAGTCAAACTCAGAGAGCTACTATTATATGCATTTATACTGCTCATTGAGTCCTAACCCGCGGGGTCCCAACAGATCATACAAGACCTAAATTCCGATAATGAGGACACTATTATCAACTACTTCAAGCGATAGAATAAACCGTGGGCTACTGAAGCAAGCAAGGACAGAACTGTGTATAACGCGATACTTAAGGAATACGAGTCTAAGGAGTAGATGATCGATCAGTTTTCATTTGTTGGATACGTGTATCTTGATAAAAAGACATCATTCTTCGCTGGTAACCCCGAAGTCATTGCTCAGTATATATGCGACTCTTACTGATATAATATCAGATTGAAATGGACTAGAAACTCAAAATGCTAATTGTAGTAATGGTTATATTGGCGTCTGTAACAGTATTATCTGATTCAGTCTCTATGATACAAACAACTATGTCGATATTGATCGCTGTGTTAATACTTAACTTTTACATTTCGAAGAACTTTGATGAATTTGTGGGGTCCCTATACACAGATAACGGAAGTAAATTGCGTTCTGAATCTGCAAATATTAAAGCGACTAACTAACCCATTAATTCTAAACAAAGAGAATCATCCTCATCTCAATACGTCAAGAACCCAGACGGTAAGGAATACGCGTGTTAAACCCCGCTATGTGCATATACACGATCATAGAGCGAAGACCCATATATGCTCACCTATACATAAACACCAACTGTAGTCGCTTACCAACCGATTAAAGACGATAGAATATGCAAAATGCCTTATAAGGGAGTAGACAGCTCGTACAAGAACTATATATTCGATGATCATATAATAGAATAGTCACTCTTCCGTAAACCCGCGACTAGTATTATAAATCAATAAAAAATGCTCAGAAATAGATAATTTGATAACCACTACTTGAAGGATGAACTTGAACAAAGCGAAAAGAGAGTGTGGTGGGAAGATTCATTTGTTTGCTAAAATTGAAGCGTCAGACGATGTGGTTTCTATTTTTTATATATATGACTGTTGCTAGTATTGTAGAGTCCAGTAGTAGAATAGTCCGGTTATTGCAAATATTATAAGAATTAATGTGCTCGCTAAGTCTCGCTTGTCCTTATTCATCTTTTTATTCTATATAAGCTTAGCCTGCTCTAATTATATGCATCTCATCAATTACATCAAACAGCCATCAACGAGGGTAATCCGCGAAGCGGGGTCCAATACTTAGTATCTATAGAGATATTAAACAGCCTCTTAATACCCTTAAGCAGCGAAGCGGGTCTAAGACTTAGTATCTACAGAGATATTAAACAGATTAATACTAAATGGAATACTCATAAACGAGGGAATAAGAATAACGGAGGGAATAAAATAAATAGAAGAGCGATCAAGATCATTAAAAGTTGTAGAATGTATAAATGGAGACTTCTACTACGCCATAGCAGTTATCGGTTAAACAGAAATACGACAAATCAGTAAGACAGAGGTGGGTTATAGACGCGACTGGGTAGTATCCTAATAAGATCGCTGTTATAATAGAACCGCATAAAGACTCGGTCCAAAAGGGTGTATTGAACACGATTTAAAATCCCAAATTCCTATTTCCGAATTAGTTCTCGGTAGCAGAGATATCGAGTGTCTTGCGTAGAAAAATAGATCTAAGTAGGGAGGAGTCGTTGGTTATATATGTAGAACACAACGGTAAGTACATACTATTGAAACAGACGGACAAGCTCGTAGATATAAAGAATAAGTACTCATTCTAAGATGACTTGTTAATATACATGGTTTATGCGAAGGAAGCTGTGTTCGGATGATGTATTCATTATTTTTTAAGTTATACGTGTGTTCAAGCGATTAATGCGAAATAGAAATGATCAACTCATATACAGCTGAGCATCAGGTCCCGGGGTAATATGTTCAGTTTAATAATGCATATAAGTACTTCTTATAGGTATGTTATAATAACGGTAACGCGTATGCTCTGAATATGTGCGTTTAGTACTTCGATAAGCTCTTGTACATGTGGAGCAGAATGGGCATTAAACTAGTAAGTATACAGCAAAATGAAATCAGTTAGAATCCAAATACGAATGTATACGCAATGCAGTCTCCGCATCCTACTAAGCTTATAATCATGTCTAGAAACACCGAATCTGTGGTGTAACGGGGTTTGTATTATAACCGGTTATCGGAAATAATAGCAGTAACCAACTCTTTGCATCACCCCCTTGTAGAATCTACCGAACCAATGCGAATTATGACTATATTTAAGCAATTAAACGAGTAGAGCGAATCTACTAAAACCTTCTAAACGTATTCACAAGATATTAAATCCCACGACGCTAGATCAGAAATTGTATTGTATATGACTTAACTACTTATACCTCTATTTGCTTAAACTAATATACCAATTGCGGTTACTAATAAGACCCAAATACACCTCAAATCCACACCCGTTATCAATATGAAGGGGTTACCTATTATTATACAAGAGAGATGCAAGTTAGACGACTAGATGGCGATGGTGTTGGGAGATGTGTAGTTCAGAACGTAATCGAATGTAATGGGTATACTGATGCATATACTCGGTAGCAAATATATCAACAAAACACTAGTAACCCAGCTGATTTAATTGATAGATCCAACGATGTAAATGCAGATACTAGAGCTCTAAAAGTCTTAAGTAGCTGATCCCGATAAAGAAACGAATGAATAGATATACTTACTTCGCAATATAAAATTCTTGTACCAGAAGCTGTACGGACATCTAACCAAAGTCGACAATGCGAGCAACATCGCGCAACTTAAACTGGCGATTGACCCCGCGATTTACTAGTCTCTAAAGCGGTAAATCGAACTAAAACAATAATTACACTAAAATGCGAAAGAATGCAGTCACCAACGAAATAATTCAATGAGTGTGTTGCTATAAGAGTATCTAAATCTATCAAATATAAATAACACCAGATCCGTGCAAGTGTAGTATAAAGACTAAGTATACTACATACCGATTGCGTTCATTTAATGCAAAAAGTGTTCTTACGATTTTATATGTGGCCATCGAGTGTTGTATCACATGCGACTGCCTAATTACGATGATTTAGTTCAGCACTTTACTGTTGAGGTTTAGGGAGTTAATCACTGCGGGGTATGTGGAATGATTCTAGAACAACGAGAAGTGCGGTTTGAAAATGATCTATATATAGATAGACAAATGCTTCAAGAACTGATGACCAAGCGAGGATTCATGCTAGTTTAGAAATACACCCGAATAGCTCTTAAATTCATCAATAATACCGCGTAATACAACGATTTAAACATTATTATGTATGTATATAATAACGTGTATTCGAAAGCCAAGCGAAGCGTTGATATATATAAGAACACGTACGAATTCAACTAGCGACTAAATCACGCAGTTGTCACCTATACAGCAGCGTTTATGGTTATGATTTAAAACCAATTCATCACGTTTGACCTAGAGAAATACTACAAAGCGATGCATAAAACCAACGAAATCGCATTAACTCAGATACAATTCATATCGTAAGTGCAAAATATTATCCAGAGCAAAGATATACATATAAATTTGGTGCTCAAGTAATAATAATACGACCCCGTTTTAGATTATATCCAACAGAGACCGTTTATAAAGGATTACTTCACATCTAACAAAATAATGACTTTCTAAGACGTGTTCGACAAATTCGCAACTAAAGACAAATAAGAACATGTTATACGCCTAATTGATATATATTCAGCAATATTAGGATTTGATTATTAAAAAATACTTAAAATGAAGTATGAAGATCTAACAGCCAAAGGAATACAACGAGTCTCTCTATTCATCGCATCATTACACGGATAAACTCCCGACTTTGTAAAATATATGCAACTCCAAGACTATATAACACACATTGTTAAACACCGCTCTATATAAAGATCAACTAATCTCGTAGGACGCGCTGTATACCACCCCATTAACGTACAACTACCACCTCTTACCGAGTCGTATCCAGAACTATTTTACTCTAAATACTGCACCAATGATAACCCCCACTTGTTCAACGAATAAGACATTTGCTAAGTATGTGGATATAATTCAAAAGAAGCAAAATAGGTATCTAAATAGGATATAGAGAACTCTGACTTGCGACTTAAGGTGTTCATTGACAAAAAACCGATTACAAGTAAATATGGACAGCTAAAGCAGGACTTGGCAAATACTAAAATTATAGAAGTCATCGAATCCTTATATCAAGAGTACAACACGCAAATGTTGATAAAAACATCTAATTACTACAATATAAACCCCGGATTGCTTATTAACCTTGGATTGCTTGATTATCAGCAGACTTCCGAATATCAGCAAGATCGAACAAACCCACATATCATAAATCATATTCTAAATTACCAATCTGGCATTTTCAATAAAAACCGCATTAAACCCCAACATATATCACTTCCCAGAGACCTGCAATTCGTTCTTAATATAGACATTGATTGGTTCATGTTCAGAAGCAGGTACAATCGCATATAAGGACTCATGAGAACACTGCTATTCGATATCAATGCTTCTATTGAGGTGCTGGCGACGTTCAACGCATTAGTTTTCAGACTACAACGATCGTCCAATAACTTTTATATAAATAGCTAACTGCTTATATACTACTTCCTGTGCGTACTCGCTCCACATATTGAGAAATCCACGTAGAAACACCATCTTATCATGCAACTATAGAATATGATCACAAGAGATGTTAAATCGAGTCTTAAATATGCAAATACTAACCACTTTGCCTTGTATGTGCAAGATAAAGAAGACAAAAACGACTCCGATATGTCACTAATTGATGACTTACCTATTAAAGAAGACGAAGATGAAGTGTCAGATATCCTACCTTGACATCAGACATTTTCTATTTTTTAATTTATACACACGAATCGCGGTATCCACCATCTGAAACTATAGACCCCGCTATCGTTCAAATAACACATTTAATCAATGGACCGTGTAATGGTCAAGCAAAGCTCCGTAAGCATGGTCTACACTTTGACTGTATAGAGAGACCGTATAACGGTCAAGCAAAGCTTTGATTAAACCCTCTTATGACTTCTAATCAATGCGAAGCATGGTCTACGCTTTGACTGTATAGAGATGTTAAACAATTGTATACTAAATGATTAAAAGCCCTCAAACGGAATAAATGATTAACCCGCGTTCTCATTAACCGATATAAATGGAATAGAGCGAATGGACTGAAGTGCAGAATAAATAAACAGCAATTAGTAAGAGTTTAAGGCGTTATACGTAGGACGAGTTGTCTAGATACTTTGGCGACAGAGACTATTTCAAATAGATGACATCTGATTAGGTGAGTAACATACTTGGTTATATATAGTATAAGACACGCGTTCCATTAGAGGTGCTTAGGTCCGAACTGGTTGATATATCGAATGGTACTATAGAGTTGCAAGATGACGAAGTCTATTCGAGAATATAGAAGTTGTAGCCTAAAGACATAGAGGAAGACAGTGGTTATTTGCAGAAACAGGCTTCTATATAAGTGAATGGATACCGAAAAATGTGTTCGCAGAATAAATATAATTTTAAGTAGCCTATAGGATCGGTGCTTGATTTCGGTATTTACGATGAAGGGTATGGGTCTTATATGTTTCATTTAAAGCGGGAGTTCTATGCTAAACACGCACTCGGGATAAATATAGACAAGTTTTAACTGGTAATGGATGATGATCCTCTTATTAAGCTCGAGAAGATCTATAATAACTCAATAGACGTGATAACTTGTGACTCCAGCTTGCACTCAATAGGCGACTAAATGATGAAGAGCGTGTTAGACCACTTTATTCGTATATGTAACAAATTCATGATTATAAAGGACTTTGAATTAGGAGACGATTACGCGATAATGAAGGAGTTCGCGATTTCACGAGAATTGCAAAACGGTATAGTTAAAGCCTCATATGCCCCTGATGAGATAGCGAACGATGAAGACTGCATTTTAGATCCAACGCAATACTATAACCAAGAATTCTCAATTGAGCGAGTAATCAAGTACTTAACAGCAGAGTAGTTCGAAGTGTTATCTAAACCGCAGATGAAGAAGTCAATTGGGAATCCACGCATATACATATTAAAGCGCGTATCATTTAAACCCTGGTCTCTAGACGCGCCAAAGGAAGAATAGTGGCACCACTCCAAAGTCAACCAATACGAACAAGACATTAAGGACATCCGCAAATAGGTGTCTAATAAGGCTCAGAAGTTTAATAAGAAGGCCATTCACGCCCCAACTCGTGATAGTCGCCAGATACAGGTTACAAGTCTGCTGAACCGCATATCCTACAGCAACTTTGACACCCTGTAGAATCAAATAATAAGCACTTTCTCCAATATATACTAGACTATCAATTCGGATGAGCAAGTAGATTTCATAAACGGAATCATAGAGCGACTTATAAGTAGAGCCCGAACTGGCAGAAACATGCAATAATGCTTTGCAACAATATCGCAACGGTTGTCTGACACAGAGTAGTTTGTAACTGGCTAATCTGTTATAAAGCAAGCAATAAACACTCGGTGCCTCAACTTCATAACCACGTCTATAGCTACGATAATCGCTACAGATCAATCACAAGACCTAAATACCGAAGAGGTGCGCTAATAACTAGCATGCGTTATCAATTTTGTGGGCTGTTGCTATAAACAAAATGTAGTATCCCTCCCGCAGTTCTAAGTAATTGAATAGATACTAATACAACACTCCGACAATTCAGATATGTTCAGCCATGCACTGACGTTATACGAACACTACATCACGCGCGATCAAACGCTACAGGCGTATTAGATCAAATTCATTAAAGACACCGCTTAATCGTCAATCGCTAGAACGAAGTGCTTAGCCCTGAACTTCATTGATGAATATGAACTATGACTACTTAAAAAATATTTTTTACGATCAGACCTCTTCCTTAGATATGTCGTTTAGAGACTTGCTTATACGTATATTAACAGAAAACTACTCCGAATAGTGATCCGTGTTGGTATAGAACGAAGTAGAAACCTCTGAATCGGATAGAAGCGGTTATTTGAGCAATTCGTCGTTATAAAGGATAGACGCGGGTTCCTTGAATACGTAATACCCACAAATACATATACCAACACATGCTACTAACTCGGTGACGGTGATATGCTACCCGAATAAGATCAAGTCGCACATGTATCCAAGGGGAATCTATATAAAGTCTAGACTCGCGACTTTGGAAGCACTTATTAATGAATTTGCTCTTATGAACGACAGGCTAACTGCGAATGAGAACACTCCACTTAGAACTCCTATAGTCCAAGTACGTCCAAGCATATCCATATCTGGCTCTTGACTCACAAATACAAAGGTCAGAATAATAAAAGAATACATAGAAGACGAGAACTGCTACTCATCGGACTTCATGTGTTTTAGGTATCTAGTTATTATATAAGTAAATGCAAATAGTGCTATACTTGCAAATGCTTGGATAGATCCGACTATGAACTAGTATATATTTAAATCTTGGTCATTATCTACGATTTTGGTGCTCGCGATTACTGAAACGAGTAGTATAGCTATTGATATGGTTTTGAGGTCTCTGCTCTATATCTTCTCTTTGAGTATTAGGTAAGACATAATCGCTACTATGAAAGGTCCGCAGTTCTAGATAAGCATTATAAAGCCCAACTCGATGTTCTAAACCGCGAGGGACAAAAGGATGTATCCAGGTACGGAAATGAGCTAACAACCCGCTACATACATATTATCACGAGATAGAAGTACTTTGGAGTCGAATGCGTTGTATTTTAAGTAGTATGCTGATGATATCGCGAATTTGACGAGTCCAGTCCAGAGCTAAACTGCGTATATCTATTCTGGAGTTATGAATCGCATCAAACAACTTACTGCAACGAAAGCAAAATTAGATATTAGAGTGTATATTAATCCTAGTTTTAATTGTAGCATTTTTGCATATTTATATTACCGATTTAATATATCCACACGACACCCCCCACTAAGTATACTCATACGTTAACCCGCAGCTTCGACCTCTTTAAGTACTTTTAATCAATGCAAAACATGGTCTGAGCTCCGCTGATCGCTTAGCGATCGATCTAATGAGATCCGAGCCATAGTTCAGACTTTTCACTCTCCCCATATGTTAAACAATTATATACTAAAACAGAATAAATGGATCAAACCAGCCCCATCATACTTATTGAAATGTTGTATGTGAATTGCTACAAAAATCTCATACTAAGCGACGCAATCAACTAAATCAACGATATTCACAACACTTGCAAAGACCGAAGGGTAAAGTCCAATATACACCGCAAAATCCAGGCAATGCAGGCTGAGTAGAACTACATACAATAAGCAATGCAAGAATGTCAAATGTATCTTCAAATATGCGAGCGGAGAGATAGGTTCCCAGATAGATAGTCTATAGTATTAGTTGTAGAGTAGAGCATATCAAAGTGTAATCGCTTAATACAATCATATTAAAGACGCAAAAATACCCAAATTCAGCGCACTTTGTACTAAGCAAAACTTAACCAATGAATGCACTCAAATGCTATACAAGTTAAGACAGTTGCAATATGCACATCCCGCGGTTTCATGTCATTATAGGTCTTATATAGGCTTTGAACGAATCGCGGGTAAGTCATAAAAAATAACAGATTGGAGTCATTCTTCGTGCTTTTTCTCTTCCTCTTGCGGAGTTTCATCCTTTCCAACGAGCTTGTCTGCAGTTGCCAATTACTCGCTTAACTAATCAAATAGAGTCTTTATTATCGGGTTATTCATTGATTGTGCGCCCAGACGCTTAGAGAACTCTAATTATATAAGTTTGAACTCTCTAAGCAACTTGCGACATTCAGCGTTGTCAGCGTCTTTGTATTGTTGCTGGACATCGTCTATAAATCCAGTCAGAAGCACCAGTGGCTCTTTTCCATTGCTATTGAAGGTTTCGTAGTAGTTATCGAAGTTGTCTACGAACACATCCAGCGAGCTAAGTAGCTTCTTGAACGCGAGGTTGCATTGGGGTAATTGCTTTTTGAATTCCTTTATAGCGGTTTCTATTAAGTCCTTTATCTAACTGACATCAAATTCTGGTATTTTAAGGCATTTATACAATTTCTCAAACTCGCCATTAAGCATCGATAAAGTCATGAATAGCGTTGCAAATTTAGAGTCGCGTTCCTACCCCTCGAGGGCTCTAAGGCTTTCTATATACAGGTCCAATGGATAATTCTCTACATACAACATACCGCTATATTCTTTTTGCACTGTTATCAAGAATGCCTGCATCGCGTCTTTGTTTGATATAGAATGAGTCTTTATATCTTTCAATTTGACTGCAAAGTCTCCAGCTAAGCTCACAATTCTATTGGTGAATGTGTTTAGTTGCTATCCGTTGAAGTAGGTCGAAAGCGGTTGCACGTCCTCGGGGCTAAGCCAGTCTTTGTACCTGCTATATAGAAGCATCGATACCGAGTTGACTTTGGGTTTGGTCTTAGACTTGACATCTCCAACTACTATCTCTTGCTTGATACGGTCTTTAATTGCTTTAAGAGACTAGAATACCTGCTTATCCTCTGCGTTGAGTTAGTGCCTCGCGGGTGTATACATTTGTTGATTTGCGAAGGTCTTGTTCGCGTTGTTAAGTATAGTAGCGATTCGTTTATAGCAAGATTGTAGTTGGAGTATTTTATCTATGTATATATGTACGTTCTACGAATTGGGCTTGAAGATCTCGGAGAATACCTTAGCCATGTCTTGAGCCTTACCAAGTCCCATCTGCTTAATTTGTACTTTCTACCTTGGCATTGTTAATATTTATCGCTTATATTTAATTTATTATCACTCGCATTCAGAACCGAAGCCTAAACCCGCAGTATATGTAATTAAACTACCTCTTGTACTACCAGATGCATAAAAAATAGGAATCATTTAAGTATATGAGTCTGGTTGATGAGTTCGTTCACGTCTAAAAGCATCTCCCTTGATATGACCTCGCAAGCAAAATCAGGGGTTAGGTAGGTTATAGTATCGTGCTGATACTTATGCATATATACGCAATATTTATGATTTCGGGGGTTCTTTATATACATTTCCGCAGTACACCGCACTTAATTAAACTGGTTCCATTTAGTATCCAGACTGAACATAAATTAATACTGTTATTTAGATGAAATCGCAACATTAATGCACCAGTCGGAATTCTAGTAATTATTGATAGAAAACGGTCTAAAACTGAGCCAGGCTGGTATCAAATTCAACTCTGCGTTTATCAACGTTTTCCCAGTCTTAATCAAAGCATTCGAAGGATATCTGTAAGATGGACATTGTTATTTATTTATTTATATATCACTAATCAATTTTTACAAAATTCCCTAGAATCGCCTAATAATGCATTATTAGACCCTATTAGTATTCTCGCATATTAAGAGCGTAGTTTGAATCAATTATTAGGTCCTAAAACATGAATAAATTTAGTGCTTAGACGGTCAATAGATCCGCGTTGGAGTAGTTCTAGAGGTAGTAGATCCTAAAAGAGCATTTAGAAGAGAAAGTGAAGACTACGGAGGCGGTTAATGGTTCGGGGTCTTTAATGCTGCCTTTTGACTATTCTTATATATCGTTTAATAGCATATATCGCAATAGAGCGACTACATAGCAAAACAAGCTACTATTCTCGATTTAACCGCAATCAGACAGTGTTGCGGGTATAAGTGGTGTTACTAAATCACCTTCTTAGCTGGTTTAGATACAAATAAGTCCTATTCTGTTATCTCGCAAGTTTATACTCCCCGCGACCGTCATAGACGACCTCTATTATGGCAAGTTGTATGTACTTATATCAGAATTCAGCTCTTAAGCGTATATAAACCACAACAACTTCAGATACCATTTCGCATTTCTAGTAGATCAAGACCCAAACGACGTAACCCAGCTAATCGCGACGCCAACTCAAGACACTATATCCCTTCCAAACGCAATCCGATTTGATAACACTCTGAGCTTTGAGTTCTATTCATTCAAGCCCTATAACTTTGAAGAAGACACTTACTAGGTATACTGCGATTACAGCGGTGCATTCCTGCGATTCCGCAACATAGATGGCACGGTGCACAATCTGAGCAATTTAGATATCATATACTTAGACAATTTCTCGGTTCCTGGCTTGTACGATGAAAAGAATAGGTAGACAAGCACATTCAAAGAGAACCAGTACAGGATAAGTGTTGTAAGTCCCACCGAATTCGAGATACCAGTCGCAGTGGACCCGCAAATCGCAAATAGCATCAATAGACCCGCTGATAGTCTGTTGGGAGTGTATAGACCTAATTTGACCGTTAACTGCATCGCTGGTGTTCCAACCATTATTAACTCGCCTATTCCTCACGGTCTTGCGAATGGAAATCAAATCAGCATCACCTCGGTATCTAGTTCACTCATTAGCGGTATAGTAGGCAATCATATAGTTACAGTATTGTCTTAGACCCAATTCTCTATAGCTTTTGACTCAACTGCGATCGCGGGGTCTTTCCAAGTATAGATAGCCAGTCTACCAATCAGTGAACAGAGAATAAATGCGTTAGTTATACGAATAGTTACTAAGAAATGCGAGTTTGCTCTGCGGATCGCGTCTAAGAGCGGAACTGCTGATAACAACTTAGTACTAACTGCGCACTGATCCCATCTACGAATGAATGTATAGATCCGCGTCGGTAGTATCTGATGACTGTACAGAGATGTTAAACAGACTTATTATAAAAGATATAAATACAATGCCAAAACGTTTTTCCCAGTTTGACTTTGTTAAGAAGGCCACTTCTATTCACTAAAACCAATACGACTACTCCCAATCGGAATTTGTCAATATGAAAGTACCTGTTGAAGTCATATGCAATAAATGCAAACAATCCTTCAGTATAACGCCTAATAACCATATCTATCACGCGTCTGGATGCTTTGAATGTGATGTGTAGGCGGGTGAATAGTCCACTACCGAGATCCCGCAAGTCCCAGAACCGTCCAAGCGTATAACTATCAAATAAGTATTGATCTAACTCGGACTTATAGCTATAACTGGAACAGCGCTCGCATATGCAGGATTTCGTCCTTAATTTACTTTTACGCCTGCTCCTATCGCTCAATGCACTCCATTAAACCATCTTAACGAGTTAAGACAGCATTGTCCCGCGAGTCTTATCTAACACGATAACCCCCTATTCTGATACGATAGGATGCTTTATATTTTTTAATCCACCATCCGCGGGTCATAAAAAAGACGACTACTCATACTTAGAAACAGTTTACCACGTTAATCTACTACTATATGCAGTTCTATTACTGGTTACTAATTTATTGATTTGTGCAAGTCTTTAAATCTTGCAGCTGGTATATGCAGTTATTAGAATGCGCAACTTGTGGCTAATGCGGATCCATTACTCTTCTAATCGCTTAATGGGCTAATTCAGATCCAGCTCCGAGTCCAATTCCCGCAGTTGCTGACTATACGAGCGTTTATCTCATTGAAGGCTGCTAAGAATAACTTGAACTATGTCGTTTGGAGAACATTTTATATTCGTATTTTACTATTAATTTGTTTAATATCTCTATCTAAGCGTAGTGAGTCACTTTTGCATTTATAGGATGTTATAAAGCAATTCACACGCTAGACGCTGGTTTAGCTCGTGGTTTACATATTGGACTGGGTATATATCCGACTGAAATGTGGAATAAGTCCTATCAGCAAGCGTTTGAACAAAGGATTTGGTGTTCTGTATAAGGAGAATGTGCTTATCTATCTTGTTGTATTTGCGGACTTATTGCATTTAGTTACCGATGTGTTTGATGCGTTGAATACCCGGTTCGCTGAAGAATGACTTTGAATTTGGGTTGTTCCAAAAGTCGTATTCATACTACCGAGCCTCTTCAAACCCAAAAAGCACTTCGACGGGGTTCTGTATATAATATCCATTAGGTAGTAATACGAATTGATGCTGCTGAATCGGGATCACGTGTATGTTTATATTGCTTAAATCGTTAGTTTTGTATGTATGATACTACGAGTTCTGGCTATATATATTGAACAGTGTCAAATCCGTACAGTTGCTTTCTATAGCCATTAAAGACTTTTTGAGCAACGCGTCTTAGTCCTGTATACTCGTTACAAGTGCTTGGATTCCGCCCAAAGCATACATAAAGGGAATGGTGGTCTTTTCCTCTGATATTGTATCGTCTACTGTACTTATTATAAGATTTTTCTATATATTGCTCGACTATTACGATTGGATGTATTAAGCGACAGTCGCGAGTCTAGTATTATCTATTAGGAGGATCTCTGGTTTGGACGATTATTGCGGTATCTAATCCTTTAAAGTGGTGTATATATGAGACATCAGCTTAATAACAAGTCCGAACATGCCATAGTCAATATAAGAGCAGACTGCATAGAAAGCAATTAATTTCATTTCTAATTCTGACTTTGGTATTCGGTTTCTAAGTAGTATGTACGCCTTGGAGATCTGGTTATTTGATTTAATTATATATATACGATGTTAGAAGTCTTCGGATTTCTTTTTGCTTACCATGAACATAAAGATTCCGAGCTGCGATACGATGTTATATTGTTGAAGTAAGTCGATTTCCTGAGGACTATTAATCGTTAGCTATTCAAACATTTATAAAGACGAGAAGATAAAAAAATACATAGACTCGATTCAAGCACGTCTGACCATAATTCCATCAATAGCAATATTTTGAGAAGTCGAAACCGTTTATTCTTGCAAAAGTATACCGAAACTGACTTTGTCGTATTCATAAGTAATAGCAGGGTATACCTCGTTATCGTCTCCTCCCACCGAAGGAGTTCTTATACTGCGATAAGTTAGTATTATGTAATAGTCGCTACCGCTAAATACATTCGCTGAATTGACGGTGCACTTATAACCACCCGATTGTGCTGAAAACGCAGTATAGGTAACTCCCGTTATGACGTTGTTAGTAGATGCAAAGGACTCGACAGTGCTCGGTACATCGCCAATGCTTATACTGAATGCGTAGTATGGATACTCTGTATATACAGGCGTTATCGTGTTTATAGCCTCCGTTATCACTATCAATCCATTAATAATAAGACTTTACGTTGCGGAATCGGGAATATCTCTAACATGCATGAAGAATTTAGGAGTCGCTGAGTTATCTATTCCAAATGTCTGAATGACATAATTCTCAAGCGAATCGCCAAACTACCACTCAGCAGTTGGTCCACCCGAACCGTTAACTCTGTTTGTTTCAGGTGTTAGCATCACTTGATACGGTCTGCTATTTATAATACTATTGCTTAATCCAAGTCTGAGTCTAACTGTGTCTGTTCTACCGGTCTATCTAACCCAATCAATCGCGGTTATGACTCCTGATTGATTAACGGGTACATTGGTTCCATTGATAGTAAGTGGATATATAGTGTTTGTGCTTCCGGTGCTAAAGGGTACGTCTCCTAATAGTACTTTGAATGCGTAGTATCTGTTATTGGCATAGTATCTTGCATCTCCTTATTCGATGGTCATTGCGTTAATGGGAAGAGCATTTGGTATATTGTTTCTGCGGATTATCATTCCATCTAATGCCATATTCTACACAACACCAACGGTTTCTTCGACGAATATCAAGAATGAAGTTTTCAAATAGACTTATATCGCTGTGGTGTATAAATCATTATCTAAATCGCTTGGAGTTGCTCGAAGTCCTCTCCACTGGGTTAGAATATAATAATCATCCCCTCCGAATATTTTGGTCGAATCTACATTGACTGTGAAATACCCTTTGGAGGTCGGAGAAACCGCTATCGACGTATAAGTAATGCTTGTTATGAAATTATTAGTAGATGTGTATGATATACTACCAACTCCGGGATCTCCCATCGTTATAGAGAAAACCATATATGCCATATTAGAAGTGAGAAGAGAATCTGCATAGCTTTTGTTGACAGCATCCGTGCTCAACGTCGGAGTCGCAAGTCCTGTAATTTTTTAACTATTCATATTAAGAGGCGTTGATCCATTAGTAAGCTCGGTTTGATTAGCGACTAGCTTACTATTTGCATTAACAGCATTTACTATCTACGCAGAGCTGCCACCACCGCCTCCGATTTATTAGTCGACGTATAGCTTAGTCGCAGCATCGGTATTCGCAGTGGGAGTCGCGAGATTGGTGATCTTTTAGTTGTTTAGCGACACCGATCCACTAGGAGCTGTTATATTGTTTAAAGTCGTTGTATTGCTATAGTATCTGGCGTCAGCGGTTTGTCTGTTGAGAGCGTCGGTCGCGGAAGTAGCATCTGCGAGATTAGTGATAAGCTGACTATTCATTGATACAGAAGCGGTCGGTGCAGTTATAGAGTTGAGCGGAGTCGTGTCAGGATAGAAATTGTTATCTACATAGTCCTTTGGTACAAGGTGATTTGCAGAAGTGGGAGGTGGTGCTGTGTTACTATACTGCAATATGAGATTTGAAGTGACCTCTGTATTAGTTATCTCTAAGGCGGTATTACTAGTGCCTATACTTATTGAATCAGCTTAGGGTGCGGTTATACTCGCCAATGGATCGTTACCCACGGTCATCTCAGCAGTCAATATAAGACTCACATCAGACGCAACGGAAGTCTTATTAATCGCGGTTCTCGCAGTCGCAGAGTTCGAGTTGGATAAGACCGATTCATTGGTAATAGTAGTAGACGCGGGAGTAGAAGCGAAGGTGAAGTCCTTATTGTTGATCTATAGTTGCGTTTTGAAGCCCTGCGAGTCATTAGATGCGATGGCTAGTGTGCTTCCGTTGAGCTTATATGTGAGATACTCATTCTGAAGCTTGATTTGCGATACTTGGTTATTGGTTTCTATCCGATCGAAGAATAGATCGCTTATAATCTATACCTATTCAGCTGAAAACGAGGAGAAATTCTTATATACCTGTTACAGATTGGTGGCACTGGTCATAACGATGTTGTAGGTCTTGTCCGCGACTTCATTCCTGAGGTCTAAGTAGAATGTTGCAACTGAAGTGCTGGTGTCTTAGCTGTTATATGTTATATAGACCGTGCTACCAGGCACAGCGAGCAACGTAGACGCGTCTCTCAACACGAATTGAGCGGTTCCACCGTTTATAAAGCGAGCACCTATCTTAAACGATACTCTATATATAAACGCAGGGTGGAATGTAAACAACCCATTCACCAAATGCATAGTCTGACTGGAATTAAGCAATACCGTATCAAAGAGAACTGTTTAACCGACTTAGATGATCTGATTCGCACTCATCGCTCCTTAAAGCACTTGCCCGAGTTGCGAAATAGAAACCGAGGCGATGTCTATCTATTCATCTACATACTGCTTAGGAACTAGTTAAAGGGGATTATTGATCTGAGTCGTAGGGTCGGTTAGAACGCGAATGCTTGGTTCAAGAACGAGTGCCTAGTCCGTTAGTTGCATCTTATCGGTTCCATTTATATTGAAGTCTAGTGTATTGCTAGTGATCTGGAGCTTGGAGAACGCACCAGGGTCGGTTATACGGTCTAATCCAGTCGCAAGCTCGTAGTTTTGGAATTCCTCGATCATGATATATGCATTATATATTCCAAATGACGTCTGCGAGCACTAAACGTATACTTCTAATTCGGTTGCGGAGTTGAACTTCCATATATAAGGCAGAGACATAGATAGCGACTAATCACCGCCCTAAGTGCTGAAATCGTTGCTAAAGTCGTAGTAGAAGTATTATTATTGCGTATTGGCGTCTCTTATACTCGCGGTTATGTCTACAACGCCTACTTCGGTGAATTCCTTTATCTATATACCGAGATAGAATCTATAAGTCTTATCTAATACGCTGAAAGTGCTGTTGAGTGGGTTGAGACTGAGTCGCGAGTCCTAATCAGATTATATATTGACATTCCAGTTGGTGATCCTTCCATTCGTAGTAATAGGCACGTTGCTAGTTGCTTATAAGTACTGCTTAGCTGCTCCAGACTGATTGATGAAGTTGGCGAGGGTGTTGTCTACGTATTACTTAGTCGCGAGTTGTTATGCCTGCGTTACCAGCACGTTATCGTATAGAACGGGTACTTTTGCAGTTATATCAGTTTGACCCGCGACTTATACCTCAACCGATTAGACAGTCGTGGTCAATGCTGTGTTTGTTGCAACCACCGATGTATTCTATTCCTGTATGCGGTCTTGCACGAAGTGGTTAACTAAATCGTCTACATAGTACTTACTCGGTATATCGAGATCACTGTTTATAGTCGGAGCTGTTGAATACGTCGCTTTACGTCCAAGTATAAGACCCGCGTTATCTATGTCTAAGAGCGGGTAATCGTTATCAGTTCGTTTTATTACTAACCCAGATGTTTAGTTGTCTTATATAGTCGTAAACCCGCCTTAAAGCGTCAATTCATTACTTAGATAAGAACCATCTACATACCCCTGAGCATCGAGTCTGAGTAGTTCATTTGGTGCATTTGCTGTGTTCTGCTTGTAGTCGCTTATACCTGATGCAAAGTACTTATTAACCAATCCCTCCGATACATCGTCAGTTGAGAGCGAAACAATGCCTTATAACCCGTTGACACTCGTTACACCGCCTTGAGTCAACAGTACCCAATTACCAAGTGAAGTGAATGGATCTGCTTTTAGTATATATATAGAACCCGTGTCTGTTGCTATGTATTGATCTCCTATCGTGGGCTAGTTCAAACTGTAAGCGGGATTCAGCTGATTGGTCTTCTACGCATCTAAGCCAGAGAATACGCCACCGAGGCTTAAACTATCTATAAACTACGCTGGAACCTTGGCACTTGCATTCAGAGGACAGAGACCATTAGCTTGACCCTTTAGTCCATTTATGTATGTGTTAACCCGCGAGTCTGTATAGTACAGATTAGAGCCTTCTTATACTGCTGAAGTCGTTATTGGCTATCCACCTGCTGTTTATATCAACCCGCCTGCCTCAACTATCGATGTAAGTGGTAATTCACCTGCATAAATACGTGCATTATTATCTAATGAGGGATATCCGAGGGGTTAATCCTTCTGAGCAAGTGCTTAGTAGTCGTTTAAGATGGTGTTTACCTGCTATACATCGGTTAAAGTCGTTGATTGGAAAGTCGCGGGTCTAGGATTGTACCTTGCAGGCTTAGTCATCACTATATCATTGGTAGTGAATTCTGCTATTGAGGTCCCTTATACACTCTACACTACAGCTATATTGGATGGAGCCTTTGCCCGCAGTGATTGAGGCTGGAATGTGTTAAGAGTAGATAGAGGCACTGCACTGGTTAGATCGTTACTTGCACTCACGCCTATAACTGGTTTTGAATGCACATCAACTTGCTAAGTAGACACGTCAAGCAATGAATTACCAGTATCACTGTTAACTAATGAGAACTTCTACCCAAGAGATGCCTTTAGCTTGATAGATAAGTCGTAAGTCGCGTTATCAAACACCAAATCCTGCAGCTTCGCCTAAAGTGCTTGAGTTGATAACTACATATAAAGCACATTTTATATATACACTCTGAATAGATCGTTTGATATATCTATGCGGGTGTTCGCGAGGGTATGAGGCAATGTGGTACTGTCTTCGGGGTTTGTGGCTGTTGATGTCAGGGTTTAATCGTTGCCCCATCCTGAATTATAAATGGAATACTTCAATAATCCTTGGTCTAGGCGGAATCTAAGTACATCATTGTTATTTGCATCTTGGATATATATGAAGTTGTCTGCGATCTTAAACCGAATAGATTCATCCACTTTGTATTTGAGCTCCTAAAATTGGCCTTCAATTATGTTATGTGTGCCTTCAGTTAACATTTATAGTGTCAATTTTAATATCCATCTGTTTAACTACTCTGTATAGTCAATCACGATTTCTAATCAATGCAGTTAATATACAATAATACATTCATATCTGCTGTTATACACACTACTAATAAACCGCGGTCTTAACCGAGATGTCTAAGATGTATATAATGTGTTAAACACGCCTATAATGGAAAAATTGCAATGGTTTAAAGAAATGTATATATAAAAGATACAAAAATGCCTAGAAAAATGCAATAATGTACTCGTTCCAGATAAGAATCATTTAGACCCACGATTGGCAGTCTTGAAGCAAGAGATCATCAAGTATATATAGTATTAACCAACTGAAGACCATCAGTTAAATGAGGTATGTATATTCTATGATACAGAGCGATTACTTATGATATTTTTTTTTAAACTCGCGGGTCTATCCGTAGTATTTGAAATGATCTGTTTATGAATCCGCGATTTATTAATCAGACTTGTATCAACCTAACTGTATGTAGAGATGTTAAACAGATTATATAGAAAAGCATCAACATGAATTCAAACACATCCGCAAAAATGTCAAAAAGTGCATAAAAACCGCGAAAAAACGTGGGTAGACCGAGAGAGCATCATATTTCATGCAGTTTGCGTGGTATAGTGGCAAAGAGTACTCAGGATTCTTTATAATTTGAAGAGCACCAAGGGAACAGCAAGGTGGTGAGCGAGTTGTTGTTCTAGTTCCCGCTTCATCTGAAGTGCATATCTAATACTATAAGACAGATAGACAAGAATGGCAAGCTCCACTTTGTGATGCTTCCGGACTAAGTGATTCTGTATTACGGAGATATAGGACAGAAGACCGGTACCATTCAGTGTAGTTAGAATAAGTGCTATTTGCGTATAAAGTGTTAGTAATCGCTCTCATACTTCTTCGACTTTCCAGAGCAAGGATTTATCAAGTTCTCAGTGCCTATATCGCACATCGCCAACTCATTCGCTTTCTACAACCGCAGCTCAGTTAAGACAGAGATCCGCGTGTTTGGACCTCAGAAGCCCTTAATGCGTATAGATTCGTATAAGAGCGAGAAGCGTAAACTATAGAAGATAACCAATACCATAAGCGTTAGACTATCCCCTGCCTCTGAAGACGTGAATGCGGTTCAAGAGTTTGTATAAGAGTTGGTTTCTAATAGCAAGAGCATACACTATAGAAGCGATGTCCAATACTTATAGCAGGTCTCGTCTTTGCAGAGTATGAATCAGAATGAATAGATATGCTAGGTGCTTAGATAGCCAAAGCTGTTTAACGACTGCTTCTTTGTTAATTATCGCTAACTCCGCGTGTATGAGTTTATGCTTTAGAACTAGGACATACGCAAGTTCATCACAGAAGTACAAAAGGACTGCTAGACGATAATGATCAATAGAGAGCTGTAGTTGGATTCTAATAACCAGTACGAATTGCGATAAATAGTGCTAAAGAGCTAGATTCCAGGATCGGGCTCGCAGAAGAAGCTGGAGAATCCTCCGAGTCTTATCAGCAATTACAAGCAGTTTAGAGAGTTGCCAGAAGAGCTTACTTACAACGTGTCTGCTAATATTCTTAAACAGATCTCCAGTAACAACCCGAATTGTTCTATTTAGTTCATAATGCTTGACAATTAGGCAGTCGTGCTCAAGATTAGAGACCGCGATAAGTGCTGTGTGTTCAAATTTCTCGTTCATTCGCTTGAAGTATGATGTCTCTGATACTACTTGCGGTGGACATTTTTTACGCGTATTATAGTATATATAAATGGACCATTCAATTAAAAAGCAAATTCTTCTAGAGTGTCAAGACATAGAATACCCAATTTCACAGTATATAGTAGACGGAATCAAGCGAATCATGGGTAGTTTACTTATGGAACAAGACGTGGTTTACCACATTTAGTACTAGCACGGAGTTGCAATTGATATAGATAAGCCCATATTTACTGAAGAAAAGCTCTAATAAATACTCAATACCGTCCGCGAGATAAAAGACCGGTTCCAAAAACGCAGCTAGTAACAGTTCAGACATCAGTGACAAAAAAAAGATTCAACTAGTATAGATCAAATATATATCAATGTGAGTTGGGTGACGTTCGCGAGTTCAAATATCGCTTGCAATCTCATATCTTTGTGTCTTGGGTGATTCTTCGATATACCCGATTGTATCACGAGCGTAATTGTAGGTTAGAGATTGATGTTCATGTGGTTAATTAATTATTCTATGTTGAAGAATGGCGTATGGGTGTTTATGATGCTTGAATTCGGAGGTACCAGTTCGTTAATGTGGTCTTATACAGTCTATTGCGATTTGGCGTATAAAGTATGACTTGTTGGTGATATGTGCTGCTATCTTCTGCATATATGGCATTTGATGTATCTGTTCATGTTATCGTATTACATAGCGAAGCAACTAATGCATAAATGAGTGCTGCAGCAGTTAAAGAATACTTGATCGGTGGTATCGTCTTTGTCGTTCATGCAAATGGGACAGGGTTCATGTTGTCTAATTAGTTGAGTTTGAGTTGTGCATTGATCTATAATGGTACCTAGATTTGAATCAAATATATGCTTAATTCTTGCGGATGTGTTATTCATTGCTAAATTGTGTATCTAGATCTCGCATGATGATTTTTTATTGATATCTATTAAGTGAACCATAGGACTTCTTATCCTTGCGAGTATATTGTTTATTTTATCTGCCATGCTGTGTCTATCGGGGTAATAAGTCCAAGTAAAGCACCCAGTTATCACGTCATACAACTTATCGTATCTAACGCTGTCGTATATCACTCTCTGTGGTAATTGACCTTGCATTGTTACTTTGGACGTTATGAATGTGGGAGTTATCCTTTGGTTGATGCATTTGAGTATATGGGGATACGAATCTAGAATCGCGTTCAACTCGTACTAATCGCGTTCAGATTGTATTCTATTGTTCATTATATTGCAGAGTTGTGTATACGCATTCATTTCATCGTCAACGGTTTCGTTTATCTAACCATCTTAACCGAGCGCTTTGAATATTATTTTTGATTTGTTATATGATGCAATTACGAGTTTTAGCGATGGGTCTTGTAGATCCGCTTTTAGTTTGTTTATATGCTTAGGTATGCAAGTGATGTTATCTGGAATAGTGAAGTGCTTGATACCCGCAACAGTCGCTAACTACGCCCATTCATTAGAATCGCTGATGACTAGCGAGAAGGGTAGTTCTTGTTCAGGTAGCCATTGCATTATTTAGCGGATATGTGTCTTTGGATCGCGAGACTGCATACCATCAGTGCTTCTCATTGCAGGGCTAGTTGGATGTTGCTGTATTAACTTAATGAATGAGCATCTATTAACGGTATTACCCTCATTTATGGAGTACAGAGTGTTGGGTATATGTCGGTAATGCGCTGCTTATCCACAGTCTGAGATGCGTTGAGTTGATGCTTCTTGTGTGTAGAGTGTTTGGCAATTGCTTTCAATCATGTCTTTATCTTTTATATACACATTTCTCTAAACTATTCCTTGTTTCTTTGAAACAATAGCTAAAGCCCACTTTAGGACCTAAAGAGCTTTTATCCGACCATTAAATGGATCTAAACTCCTCCCAATTTTTGATATTCTCACCCTTAGATCATCCGGATTGTTCATCGCGCATAAAAAAATATTAAAGCGCTATTCACTTAAGTCCTTCAAATGCAGGCGATATAGTGCATAGTTAGTCAATAACGCCCAGTTCTCTGATGGTTTTAATTGCTCTGTACAAGAATGATGGTTTAATGTCGTAATTGGTTTGATATGTGATGCGAGCGCATGTAACGCAATTATGCGATTAAGATCTGTGTTTAGTGCAAGACGGTGTTTAGTGATATACTACGAGGAAGTCAGCAATTCGTTACCGCAGAACAATGCTCATATCGCAATTGGACTTATTGATCGCTTCCAAATACTTAGACGTATCGGGTTTTACGTGGTCTATTTATTATACTTTGATAGATTCTAAGCACTCATTGACATCACTGCTGATAAGGCGAGTCATATTATACTTATTGAATTGCATTTTGAGGTCGCTATACTGTTTAACGACTTGGTTGATGTTTTTTTAGTTTAGATTGAATGCTTTAAATAGCGCAGTTCTACTGACATTACTACAAGCATCGGAAATCGCAATTAGCGTGTATTTGACTGCAGTCGGGAGTTTAAACTGGAACTGGGTTCTGTACTGAGACACTTCAATCACTGCATCATTCATATTATCAATGACTATCTTGCGAATATGGTCTTCTTTTATCTTATTGGCTCCGCTTTGAATATAATCTTTAAGATCATGTGAGCGGGTGCATATAAGTACTGATTCGGGTATAAAGGGTCTTCTAACGAATCTATTCTTGACTAATCGGTGTTAATCATCGGATTCTGAGTCTTCTATACACATTCCACACTCAGCACAAGACATGCGTCCGTCTTGGTATATTCTATTAACGCACTTGTGTTCAACGGTGGGAGTCTCAGATTTGGTGGGTTATTGGAACATGAACTTATCGACCATGTCAAGCATATGCTACTTAGCGAGGTTAGACATCATCACATCATTATTCTTATTAGAGTGCTTAAACATATCAATCAACATCGCTATGGTTTATATATACATTTCTCTAAACTATTCCTTGTTTTATCGAAACAATAGCTAAAGCCCACTTTTAAGAGCTAATGCGTTAATCCAATCATTAAAGGCTATAAGGACTCTATATGAAGTAGTTGTTAGTGGACTTGCAATATATGCTTTGTAGGATTACCTCGGAGATAAACATGTTGAGCAGAATAGAAATAGAGCAGTATTAATTAAGGGAGATCTTTGAGTTGCAGGAAAGACCTATTAGGACCATTCGCTAATTCTTCTATATAGATGTTGAACCCGATGAAGAAATGAGTAAGATAAAGACCAAACTAGATGTAAACTGGGTGTTATTCTTCGTATATAAGAACTCGGAGAATACTAATAGAGCGATTCAGTGCACCAAAGACGTGATTGAGTACGTGTTAGGCACTTCCAATTTGACTGTAACGGAGATCGTGACCAACACGGTGTATTGTATATATATGTATAAAGAGCAGATTGCAAAAGTGATAATGATAGACTAGGAGGTGCGAAGTATATTCAATAGCATTCGCGAATATGAATCATAAACCCTGTTGTTGCAATTTATGCTTTTATAGGACTATATTCAATACAATATACACGATATAGAACAGTCGATTACTACATACGATAAACAGATGGAATGTGTAGAATTACAAACCCCTCACTAGATATATAAACAGCTCGAGCATATATTTGGGTCTGATCGAGTTTCGCATTCTTCGTATTAAATCGGATAACTAGATTATATATATATTAATGCAACTATTCAGGAGATTCAAGGCAACAAGGCATTCTAAGCACTCGCGGATACTATATAACTCTCCCGCGTTGATGTATTTTACGTTGGAATTCCTAACAAACTAGTAACAACCTATGAATCTGATCGGTATTCGGTGGTAATAAGCAATATAGTGTCGATGTACGATACAACCGTGTATCAGAACGACGGTGTAAACTGGCAACATCCAATTCAAACGGTGGCGCTAGATATGTATATACGCATAAAGCAGTTCAGAGACAACCTCGGGTATTAGCACCTATTACTACCTATTAAAACATATATAGACGAAATCTTAAAAAAATGGAACCACAGCATTATAGACTCCAAATTACGCAAAGGGTGTAACACCGACGTATTCACAAATACAAAGAAATGAGTCAAGCGCAGTCCTATTCGATGGCGTTGGAATCTCCGCAGTAGTTATAGTCGTAGGTGAACTTCAATGCTTTGTACTTAGATAATCCTTTCGATTGCAGTTCTTATATCTTGGACTAGACTTCGCGATAGCTCTAGTGGATATACGTCTTCTCGGGTCGCTTTAATTCATCTAATGACCGTATATACTCTTCAAACCCGTCGAGGTGGTTAACAACGTACACCTTATCGCCATCGACTACTTTGGTCCTTATGGTGAGTTTATAATGCGTTTGCAGAATGCGATTGAGTGTTTTGAATACGGTTTCTACTGTTTGATTCGATTTGGATAGTTTGTGCGTATCAATGCCTATGTTCTGGATGGTATACTTGAGAGTATTAAAAGCAGTTTGGTCTTATATAAGCGATTGTAGCATGAATTCAAACACATCCTTGGTCTATAGTATGCATTAACAGGACTTATGATTGCATTTTTTAGGGAATCTATCGCAGTCGAGGATATCCTGATTGAGTCCAACCGCGCTGAGTATCTATTCGAGAACAGTCACCCATTGGCTAAATTCAAAGTGTAGATCGCTCTTCTTGGTATATTTGGTGTTATCTAATGCAACCTTGGTGTGTTAATTGATGAATCTGACTGATTTGTGTTGTTTGCGGAGTTGCAGATATGTGTTCTTAAGCGACCATATGTGTGTTTATCGCTCGTTAGTCATAGATTTAATGATTTAGTCAGCGGAGTCTCTCTATTTCTGGGAGTCGAGTGCTAATCCCATTTCTTGAAGCAGGTTGAACTTGCGGATTGAGAGTTTGTTTTATTCTGTTTATACCTATGCGAGGAGTAGTTATTTAGTCGCGAGGTCTATAATGGGTGAATTGCATATACTTAAGAATTCTTACTATCTGATAGTATTAGCCACTGCATCAAGACAAACGCTGAATTGTACCTCTGGAACTGACTTGCGGATGAAGAATCTCCCTTGAACCCCCGCGAGCCAGTAAAACCGTTAAAATGGCTTCTAAGTGCTTAAATTCTGCATTAGTATGTTGTAGACAGTAACTCTGAAGTCGTCGGTCTTGACTATAACTACATTTTGGTCTTGGTCGAAGTCAAACTGCATCCGTTCGAGGATAGGCGGAGCACACGCGTTATTGCGGTCTATGATGAATTCTTATTCTATTGCTTGAATAGTCTGAGGTCGGGGTTGGCTTAGACCCGCGATGAGTATGTGTCTGCATCCCGTATCTATATTGCGCACTCTACCCATCATCTAGAAGAAAGTCTCCAACGACGTAATTCCCACCTCGAAGTATGCAAATAAGCGGTTGTAATGGACTCCTTCAAACGATATCCCCGCAGAAATAGTAGGTGAGTATATAAGCACTTAATAGCGGTTCCAGGTATTCTAGACGTCCTTTAAGTCTTCTGCTCGCTGTGCTTCATTTCGGTCTTGCGTGAATAGTTGTATTAGAGATGCTTTAGAATTGAACTACTGGATGAGTATGTCGTATATGGCTTTAGCGATAGAAGCGTTGGTGCAGGGTATAACTATATTCTCACCTCTTGCAACTGCTTGTATGATATCATGCATCCACAGGTTCTTCTTACCACTTCCCTTATACATTACGTAATTCTTAACCCGCTGCCAACTGTTGAGTAATATAAAGGCTGGTCTCTACTTAGAATAGTCCAACTCTTGATCAGCAGGAGTATTAGTCGCGAATCGCTCAGTCATCTCGAGCGTTCTGTCCTGCATATAGGCATCCATGGCAATGACCTACTAACTAAATCGCATAAGGGCTTTGAATGTGTTCATGTTAGCAACCTCTTTAGGACTTAACCCGCTTGATAACTATTCGTATATGGACTCCGACTCGTCCAGTATGAGCAATCCAAACTTAACGCCTTGTACTCTTAGACGATTCAGAGACTCTATCTGCACAATCAGATACTTGCAGTCAATTGCGTGCTTCTTTATATCGGTATAGCATTAGAACTTCTACGATACGCTGTTGTTTATTTTTGCAACCATGTCCTGTGCAAATGTAACTCTGAACGTGACTATCACAATGTGGTGCTCTGGATTCCTTTGTGCATACTATTCTATATACTTAAACAACTGCTTAGTCTTACCCGTGCCCATATGACTCTTGATATAAATGCGTTTATAGTGCTATAATTGAGCGAATGTCTGCACTTCTTATTATTCAACCGATTGTGCTTATAGAGTCTAAACTAGCTACGGATTCAAGGGGTAATTAGTCCCATACTATGCAATGATTCTGTTTATATAATCGGATTTGATGACCTTCGTTATAGACACGTCATCGCAGTTAGCGACTTTGGAGCGGTCTAAGTCAGTTAACTGTTCTGTATCGTCCTGATTGAAGAATCCCTGACCTATATCAAACTCGGATATATATCTATCGCCTTGCAAATCGATTTGAATAGCCTTGCGTTGGTTCTACGCATTGTATCTATAACAATAAATAGAAATACACTCGCTCTACATACGTATATAAGCAAACATGTTGTCAGAGTCGTGTACACGCTTGCATAAAGGACATTCACCACCTCTATTCGCAAATTTAATGAGATGGCACTGAGTTATGGGGCACGTCAGAGATACGTCCCATATTTAGCAATCATTGATACCAACCTTGGACAGTGCTTGTTGTAGTTAGTTAAACGGGATTGGTAGGTCAGACGGAGTTGACTGCAAAGACTTATTGTTATCTATGTGCGAGTATTTAGATGACGTGAGTTGCGTAAGTGAGGTACCGTCGGTTCTCGTTGTGCACGAAATCATCAATCTATTAGGAATCTATAGACCTTGCTCTTGTTTGAATATGAGTTTTTGCGATCTGATATACTGACCGTCGAATATAACTGCCTGTTTGCGCACTTTGTCTTCTCTTTGTACTGACTCCTTGCAAGACCCGAAGAGACGTATATTGGACCCGGTATAAACCTGCGGGTCAATCATCTTGCTTAGATCAACACTCAACTAACAGGCTTTGAGAGTGTCTGCAAGCGGTTGTAATCGTTCTTATAATTTTGTATTGATCATATATGCGAAGTGTTA
>Ga0078894_10000289_pt1 | contig 33916 bp, 27 predicted proteins | sample LauGreSu1BDMLBSD_2_FD_67506 | JGI IMG/M metagenome (GOLD analysis project Ga0078894, IMG submission 67506) | Freshwater lake microbial communities from Lake Michigan, USA - Su13.BD.MLB.SD (version 4) (version 4) | ecosystem: Environmental > Aquatic > Freshwater > Lake | place: Lake Michigan... | reverse complement strand
AAAAGTATTTGTATTGTTAAATCCTTTATGGACAATAGAAGCTATAGGACAATCACACTGTGAAGTGATTTCAGTTTCACTTTTTTTAATTTCAATTTACTTTATTAATAAATCACAAATATATTTATCTGGGCTCCTTTTTGGCTTAGCTTGTTTTTCGAAAGTATCGATGGTATTATGCTTTCCAATTTTGCTATATTACTTTATATTATTGCGAGGATCTTCATGGAAGACTTTAATTATTTTTTTAATTAAATACTTCATTGTTATTATATTTTTATTTACTATTTGCTATTATCAATTTAGAGATATTCATTTTCTAGTAAGGCCTTTTTTAACAATTGATACAATGCGGCCGACAGGAAGTTTCGTAGCCTATATTTATGAAACCCTTAAAGTACTTAAGGCTTATTCAATAAATCAATCCACGGAGATTTTTAAATTAGGATTCAAAATTTTAGCAATAAGTTATATTTTAGTTTTGGTATATAAGTTAAAAGCGAGAATTATGGCAAATGGTGCATATTTAGTTTTTGGAGTAATTACAGCAATGTTATTGCTTTATTCTCACCGATTTATGACTTGGTATTTAATATTACTATTACCTGTTTACTTTTGGATAAATAACGGAAAATCTAGACTTCTATTTTTCTGTTTATCATCAGCTTGTGTGATTCAAGACTGTGCATATTATAATTATATATCTCCATTTTCAACTTATATTTTAGGCTTAAGTATTGCTATTATTATCATATTTCAGATAAGAATACTAATTTTGCCTTTTGATAAAAAAAATTGAATTTAAAAAATTGACAAAAATTCTATTCAATACCATAAAATAAATTAGAATGTCTAGAAAAAGATTACTCATATTTATAGTAGCATATAATGCTGAAAATCATATTGAAAAAGTATTAAGTAGGATTCCTAAAAAAGTCTTTGAGGACTACGAATATGAGATCTTAATTATCGATGACAATTCAAAGGATGTCACCTATCAGAAAGCGCATGATTTCAAGCGAAAAAATTCTGATATGAATATTGAAATCCTTTATAATCCAATAAATCAACGATACGGCGGAAACCAAAAGCTTGGTTATCTCTATGCAATTGAAAATAATTTTGATTATGTAGTTTTACTGCATGGAGACGGACAATATGCTCCTGAATTAGTAGGAGAAATGGTTGCACCTCTTAGAGACGATGGCGTTGACTTTGTTAATGGAAGTCGCATGATCACTAAGAAAAATGCATTAGCAGGTGGAATGCCATATTATAAGTTTATAGGAAATATTATCTTAACTAAATTAGAAAATTTCATTATGAGATCTGATTTATCGGAGTTTCATTCAGGCTATAGAGCTTATAGAATTGAAGCTTTGAAAAAGATTCCTTTTGAGCAAAACTCAAATGATTTTAACTTTGATACACAAATAATCATCCAATTTATTCTCTCTAAATTTAAAATAAAGGAAATTGAGATCCCAACTTATTATGGAGATGAAATCTGTCATGTAAATGGAATCAGCTATGCGCGTCAAATCGTTTGGAACTGTATTCAATCTAGATTACATTTGTTAAATATTTTTTATAAAAAGGAGTATGACATCACAACGAGTTCGCCTGTTTATGATTTGAAGTTAGGATATACATCTTCACATACAATGGCGATAGATAATGTAGAAGCGAATACTACGGTATTGGATATTGGTTCTGGAACAGGATTGATAGCTGCTGAGTTAGCCAAAAAGGGGTGCAAAGTTATTGGAGTTGATATGGAAGATCAGTTTAAAAATCCTGTTTTCTCAAAATTTCATCAAGTAAATATAGATGAAATTGACTTTGAAAAAATTGAAAAGGGATATGATAATATAATTATGCTTGATATTATAGAGCATTTGAAGAGTCCAGAGGACTTCTTATATAAGCTAAGAAAGTCATCGGGTATGAAATCCCCCATTATGATTATTACTACTCCTAATATTGCATTTATATTAATAAGAATTCAGTTGATGTTAGGTCAGTTTAATTATGGTAAAATTGGCATTTTAGATATGACGCATACTAGGCTGTTTACATTTGGTTCTTTAAAGACTATGTTAACTCAAAATGGCTATATAGTAACTAAAGTAAAAGGCATTCCAGCTCCAATTCCTAAGGCTCTAGGAGATAATTTCATAGCACATAGTTTATTAAATATTAATAAATTATTAATAGCTATCAGTAAATCAATATTCTCGTATCAGATTTATATTGAAATTAAGCCTACTCCAATAGTCAAAAACATTCTTGAATATACAAAAGAAATTAGTTTAACTAAGCCAACATCTTAGAATGCAATTTTTAGAGAAAGTATCACGTTCCAAAATAAATTATGCTGTTTTGCTTCTTTGGACAGCAATAGCTTTCATTACAGCATATAATCATGAAATATGGCGAGATGAGATGAGAATGTTGAGTACAACCTTGCTACATTCATCTATTTTGGAATTACCTAGAGATATGGTTAATGAGGGTCATCCTATGCTTTGGTATGTTCTTTTGAAATTTTGTTATTTCATTTATCCGAATCCTATTGTACTAAAAATTATTTCGTTTCTTATTGGGCTAGCTTCTGTAACATTAGTATTGAAATATTTTAGATTGCCGCTATATATTTCAATATTATTTATTTTTACAAATATCATGATCTTTGAAAACACGGTTATGTGCCGTGACTATGGGATTTCAGCTTTGTTTATCATCTTATTTTTTATTCTTCATGAAAAAGGGAAATTTTACTGGTCATTGCTTATTATCTTCTTATTAACTCAAACTCAAGTTGTAGGGTCAATAGTCGGAATGCTATTGTTTGGGTTGGTATTTTTAGAAGTTTTTGAAATTAAAAATATTAAGTATAAAAAACTGGGAACTATACTTCTAAGCTTTTTAATTTCAACACTATTGTTTTATTTCACTACTAGAACGAATGAACTTTCCTATTTCTATAATGTCAATACTACCTCAATGATTGACAGTTTAAAAAATTTATTCATTTCTATTGTCTTTCCCTCGAAAGTTTTATCACCATTTATACAGAATGCTCATATTTTAAATTCAGTTTTAGTATTTATTTTTGCTTATTTTTTAAGTAGAAAAATTGGGCATTCAATTCTATTTTATGCCTGCGCAGTGCTAATAAATTTTATTAATCTGCAAGTATACACACTCTCGTCTAGACATATTGGAGTAATGATAGTATTTATGTTTTGCATGTATGCTCGTGATTTCAAATTTAATTTAAACTTGAAAGATCAAAATTGGAATACGAAAATTTTATCTATTGGAAATCTTGTTGTTATTCCTATTGTGTTTTTCTGTTTAGTAATTTCCAATTTCGTGCAGTGTATTGAAGATATTTATCATGAAAGAAGTAGCAGTTTATCGTTAGCTGATTATATAAAATCAAAACCGGAATATGCCAATAGTGTTTTAATGTCTGAGCCTGACTTTTATTTAGAGCCATTGCCATATTATATCCCAAATAAATTGTTTTTCCCCAGAGAAAATAGGCATGCACTATACGCAAGTTTTTCTAAGTTGAATAAGGATACTATGGCGATGAGTGAAATAATTAAACATAGCGATTCATTTAAAATGAAAACGAAGGCGCCATGCCTTATTTTATTTAAGGATTTTGATTTCACTAATTCAAGTATGAAAAAAGTATATTTTGTTTATTTGAATAAGACATTGACCTGGACAATACAAGATTTGTCGCGATTAAAAAAATTGAAAGAATTTAATAATGCGGTAGGAGATGAAAATTATAGTCTATATGAAATATTATAGATGGAAGTGTCCTTAAATATTTCTATAGGTCTCCATAATAAAGTTTTCCTGAAAATAGATTAGGAAGAATATAGGGAAGCAGAGCAGATTAATAGATAGTATAACTTCAGCTATATGTCCTGGAGGAATACTGTTGCTTAGCTGTGGATTGATTGTAAACGACATAGCTATTATTGAATAGACTATCCAAGATTTCTTATCGGAATTATATAATAGAATTAAAATGGGAATATAGTACCAAGGATTAAAAATGGGAGAATAAAACGTAATGATAATAATCCATACTTTCGCAAAAACATGAAAAACAAATGTGATATTTTTTGTTTTCAATAAAGGAATCATACAAAATCCTGCTAGCAATATTCCTACTATTTTGAATATTGGAGCAACTTTTGACTGATAATTTAAGACTAAAGTTTTAGTTAGAAAATTAGATTCATGTGTTTTTTCAATCAAGCCAGAAATTGAGAAGTTGGTCGACACTAATTCCCTTCCATAATGATAAAATAATATAAACACTTCTGTAAAACTTCTACTTGGAGTTTTCGTCTTGTGATAATCCATTGGAGCTAAAATAGTCTGTATACTTTCCCAGACTGGTATATATGATATAGCTATAACTGCAATTGTGATAAAAAAAGAATAAACTAGGTATTTTGAAAATTTTAAGATTGATTTTTCTTTGTTAATAAATTCTACATAAAACAACGCGACAATAAATGGAAATAAAATCATAGAATACATGATTTTACATGACATAGCCAATGCAATTAGTCCTATTGCATTTATATAATTTTCTTTTAAAAACTGGTATATGCAACCAGCTAATAAAAGGGCGATAAATATTTCTACATGAGCTTGCCCTGCTCCTTCAATTAGAATAATAGGAGCTAGCGCTACAAAAGCAAACATATTGTATTTATATTCTTTGTTGGAGTTGACGAAAAATTTATAGACCAAATGAATGGAAGCGATAGTTGTCAAAAACATTAAGAACTTAAAAACGACATAACTTCCCATTATTGTTTTACCTATTAAGACCGATAAATAAAAGAGAAATAATAATGGAGGTCCGTAATGGTTGGGGCACTCTTTCCACCAATCACTTACATAGTCAATAAACAATGACTGCTTAAGGATTTCGCCATTGGTATATGTGAATATACCTCTCGACGCGAGATCTCCTTCTGCTAGATAAGTATATATATCTGAGGCAAAGATTACAGTCATAAAGAAAAAAAAACAACAGCTTAAAAACGCTAGATTTCTTACCTGTATTTGGTTCAATTTGTATTGTGAATGATTAAAAACGATTTTAGTATAAGTATAAACTAACCCTAAAAATCCTAACACATAACTCAAAAATAGTATCCAAGTATGTAGCTTAGAGTAATTTACAAAATTTCCATCTGCTTTTAGGGTTCCCGTAGAATACCACCTAAATAAGGAAGAAAGCACAATGAGCATTGAAAAAAATAGATATTGACCGTAAATTTTTGTTTTATTACTCAATTGGCAAATTTCTTGATTATATAAATCTTTTATTTTAATTTTACAAAGATATTAAATTATTTATTCTATGACCACTTTGTCTATCATAATCCCAGCCTTTAATGAAGGCAAAACTATTCATTTAATCTTAGATAAAATTAGGAAAGTCGATTTGGGAATTATAAATAAAGAAATAATCATTGTGAATGATTGTAGCAGTGATAATACAGAGGAATCTATTCAGTCTTATCAAAAATATTACCCAGAATTACCAATATTTTATTTGAAGCATACTTCAAATTTAGGCAAAGGGGCGGCTATAAACACTGGAATTCATAAATCCACAGGAGATTTTTTAATTATTCAAGATGCAGACATGGAATATGATCCCAATGAATATTCTATCTTATTGAAGCCAATTTTGGATGGCTTTGCAGATGTAGTTTATGGCAGCCGATTCATTGGAGGAAGACCGCACCGAATTCTTTTCTTTTGGCATTCTATAGGTAATCAATTTCTTACATTTATATCCAATATGTTTACCAATTTAAATTTAACGGATATGGAAACCTGCTATAAGGTATTCCGTAGAGAGATCATTCAATCTATTACTATTAAAGAAAAAAGGTTTGGCTTAGAGCCTGAAATTACCGCTAAAATTTCAAAAATCCCGAACATAAGAATTTATGAAGTCGGAATATCATATTATGGCAGAACCTATGCAGAGGGAAAAAAAATAGGCTGGAAAGATGGTTTCGAGGCCATTTGGTGCATATTGAAATATAATTTATTTACCTAAAAGTTTCACTACATACCCCTTAAAGTCGTTTTCTTTAAATAAGGCGCTTCCACAAACCAATGCATCTGCTCCTTCGGCTATGAGTCGATGGCTATTATCAATTGATACTCCACCATCTACCTGTAGAATAATGTTTTTATTAGAGCGGGTTATCATTTCTCTAGCTATTCTCACCCTGTCATATGTAGCTTCTATAAATTTTTGACCACCAAATCCTGGAAAGACAGACATTATCAAAATTAAATCTAATTCAGATAGATAAGGTTCTAAAACCGACACGTCTGTGTCAGGATTTATGACCAATCCTGCCTTTATACCTAAAGCTTTTATCGTTTGTAATTGCTCTTTAATATTAGGTTGGTTTTCAAAATGAATCGTTAGACCATCTGCTCCATATTTTTTAAATTCTTCAAAATACTTCGATGGGTTTTCTATCATGAGATGCACATCTATATACTTGTCCGTTAGTTTACGGGTAGCCTCTAGTAGCGGAAATCCGAATGAAATATTGGGTACATTCTGTCCATCCATGACATCAAAGTGAATCCATTCTGCCTCACTAGAATTTATTTTTTCAAATTCACGCTCCAGATTTCTAAAATCAGCAGCTAATAATGAAGGGGCGATAATTACTTTATTCATGAATAAATTTTGAGATATTGGATAGTATGTATTGATAGTCTTCTATAGTGTCTATAGATTTAGATTCGTGCTTAGTTTCTGCCACATATATACTATAGCCATGCTCTAGCCAACGCAGCTGCTCTAACTTTTCGGCCTCCTCAAGAGAAGAAGGAGTGCACCGAGTTAGTGCAGGTAATATGCTAGATTTATATGCATACATGCCTATGTGTTTATAGTATTTGTGCATCGTTAACCAGCCTTGTATATTTGGTTCATCCCGTAAATAGGGAATAGCAGTTCTCGAAAAATAAAGAGCTTTATCCCCAATACTTTTGGTCACTTTTATTATGCTAGGATTGGAGAGATAATCTATATTCTCTATTTCTTTAATCAGGGTACCGATCTCTGCTAGCGGATAGGTATGGAAAATTTGAACTATTTCTGAGATACTATCCGGGTGAATAAAAGGCTCGTCACCTTGAATATTGACTATGAGGTCATAATTATCAGCCATTTGAGTCAGTACTTCTCCACAGCGCTCTGTCCCATTGAGGTGATGCGAAGAGGTCATGATATAAGGAATCTTATGCAATTCGCATTCTGCCGCTATTTTGGAATGATCTGTAGCTACTAAGCAGTAGTGAAGGGCTCTAGATTGAAGGGCTCTTTCGTATACCCTTCTTATCATGGACTGGTTATTTATTTCTAGCAGAGGTTTGCCTTCTAATCTAGAAGAACCATAACGCGCAGGTATAATGCCCAGTACTTTCAATATAATCTGTTTATGTACAAATGTACATTAATTTTTTTATTTTATAGTTTTCCTAACTTATTCCTGCATACTTCAACTGTTCGCAAGAAAGGCTCTTCATGCATTATGCCAATAGATGTAAATATCGAAAATCAAGATAAAGAGTATTTTTTCTGGAAACTTTGCTTGGGCTATTTTGTTTTTCACTTCTTAATTAAACAGAGTCAGTTAATTTTAGTCTTAGAATAGCAAAGAAAACCATAGTTTTACACCATGCATTTAATTCCATTCACTAGAAAAACGAGTTTAAAACTCTTCGTGCTGCTAATTATCAGCATCTGCTTCGCACAAGTGATTCAATCTCAGCCTAGATCAGGACAGCCTAGTGCGAATAATGACCCCGAGGCTGAAAAATATTTAAAGCTGGTCAACACCAAACTCCAAACTTTGAAAGGCTATAAACTCAATTTTACTACAGAAATTGTAGATGCAGATCAAAAAAAGCAAACCTATCAAGGGAGCTACACAGGCAGCGGAGACCGATTTATTCTTGATTTACCAGATATGAAGACTATAAATGATGGAAAGACACAATGGACTATCAATAAGGGAGAAAAGGAAATCAATATAAGTAAATATTCGAAGCCAAAACAATCAAAGGCAGAGACCCCTATCGACATAATAAAGAATTACTCTCGTCTATTTAAATATAGGGTGAAAGAACCTGTACAAAGTCAGCAAATCGTTTTGGAACTAGTACCTTTAAATAAAAATTACAATTTTTTCAAGGTAGATCTGACACTCGATGTTAAGAAACATCATATACTAGGAGCTAAACTCTATGATAAAGGAGGGCATAGGATAAGTTTTAAATTTTCGGATATGCATGAATTCAAAACTATAGCAGCGAGTACATATACTCTGCTGACAAAAGACTATCCGGGCTATGAGATCTTGGATACTAGATAAAAAAAATGCTAACCCGAAGGTTAGCATTGAGCTTAAACTAAAAAATTTATTATTTAGCTGGAGTTTCCTGAACTGGAGCTGCAACTGCAGTCTCAGAAGAACCTTTTTTCTTGCAGCAAGCTTTAGCTTTTGAGCAAGACTTCTCATCTTTAGAAGCAGCACAAGCTTTTTTCTCACCTTTTTTGCAACAAGCTTTTTTCTCTTCGCTACAAGCTAAGGAAATAGAAGCAGCTGTAAATAATACTGCTATTGTTAAAAGTACTTTTTTCATTTTTATGATATTTAATTGTTTAGGAATACACTTATATAGACGCAAATTTAATTAAATAAGTTTAAATGTCGATATTTAAATAAACTTAAACTTAACCTGGAATAATACCTATTATGGTTTCGCCGCCTCGTACCTTTTGATTCAATTCTACATTTATCTGAGTATTCAACGGCAGAAAAAGATCTATTCTTGAACCAAATTTGATAAATCCAAACTCCTCGCCTCGCTCTATTTCATCTCCTTCTTCTACATAATAAACGATACGCCTGGCTAATTTTCCTGCTATCTGTCTAACGAGAACTGAAAAGGACTCATTTTCTATCACCATGCTTGTCCGCTCGTTATCTGTACTAGATTTCGGGTGCCAAGCTACTAGGTATTTGCCAGGGTGGTATTTGAAATATTTGACTTCGCCGTCTATAGGACTCCTATTGACGTGCACATTAGCAGGAGACATGAACACAGAAACTTGTTTTCGCATTTCATTGAAATACTCAGTTTCCATGACATCTTCTATGACCACCACTTTTCCATCGGCTGGGCAAATAATACTGTCGTCTCCTATCGGAATATAACGCTTAGGATTTCTGAAAAATGAAATAATAAAAAGACAAATGATTATAGATAATATGCTGACTGTCAAAGCCCATTTGTCCTTAGGGTAGTACAAATACCATAAGGTGGTCATAGCCAGAGCAAAAAAGAAAACTATAAAAATAAGTCCGTATCCTTCTTTATGGATCTTCACACTTTTATTTTTTGGTGGGCAAATTTAATGTAAACTTGTTTAAATTGGCTGTAAAATTATCATTATGAACAGAAATTCAAATGATTAGTTCTTTTTTACCTGTGCCTTAAGTGAATATTAGCATTTTTAAACAGGAACTTATATCATTAATCAAAGTAAAATAACAACTTGTTAATTTTGGTATAATACCTTGCTAGAAATGGTATTGGTCATTTTTTGTGACCAATTAACCAATTCTTATATGGTACAATTCGGATTTTAATCCTATTTTTGTTTGTTAAACGAAATTTGCCCACATTGACTAAAACCACTTAGAATGAAATACATTTTTTTATCACTTATGATTATCACTACAAGCATGAAAGCTCAGTTTACAGAAGTTCCCAATGACATGTTAAATGCTAAAATACATACTCTTAAGAATGGACTGAAGATTTATATGACTGTGAATAAGACAGAGCCTAAAATCCAAACATATATAGCTGTCAAAGCTGGGTCTAAATTTGATCCAAGTGACAATACTGGTCTAGCCCATTACCTTGAGCACCTTATGTTTAAAGGCACTCCGAATCTAGGCACCACGGATTGGGAAAGAGAAAAAGGTCTCCTCAGTCAAATCTCTGATTTATATGAAAAACACAAGGCAGAAAAAAACCCAGAAATCAAAAAAGCTATCTATAAAAAAATAGATAGTATGAGCTACGAAGCTTCGAAACTAGCTGTGCCAAATGAATACGACAAGATTGTCACCTCTTTAGGAGCCCAAAATACGAACGCTTATACTAGCACTGATCAAACTGTCTACCAGAATATCATACCTAGCAACGAACTAGAAAAGTGGCTCAAGCTAGAGAGTGAGAGATTTAACCACTTAGTGATGCGTCTATTTCATACAGAATTAGAAGCGGTATATGAAGAGTTCAATATTAGTCAAGATAATGACGGAAGATGGGCTTATGCTAATTTATTGAAAGCTTTATTGCCAAATCATCCTTATGGCACACAAACTACTATAGGGGAGGGAGAACACTTGAAAAATCCTTCCATGATAAATATCAGAAAGTATTTCGAGAAATATTATGTACCGAATAATGTCGCTATTTGTTTGTCGGGTGATTTAGATCCAGAAAAAACGGTGGCTCTTATCGATAAATATTTCGGTGGATGGCAACCAAAGGATATAGAACCTTTCAAAATGCCGGAGTTACCTGCAATCACTAAACCTCTAACGATTGAAAATTTTGGACCGCAAGAAGAATTTCTATACATAGGATATAGGATACCACCGCCGAGTGATAAGGAACAATTGAAAGCTTCGGTAATTGATATGATCATGGCTAATGGTGTAGCTGGAATAATAGATTTGAATGTAGTACAAAAACAGAGAACGCTATCGGCTAGTTCTTTTGTAAGCACTATGCATGATATCAGCGTTTACATGCTCAATGGCAAACCAAAGGAAGGCCAGACTTTAGAAGAAGTAAGAGACATACTTCTAGAGCAACTGGAGAAGTTTAAAAAGGGAGAATTTGACGAATGGTTAATTCAGGCGTCTATTAATGATTTAGAACTTAAAACCATAAAAGGATACGAGAGTAACGCAGCCAGAGCCAATGCTTTTGTTAGTTCATTTACAGAAAATATTCCTTGGGAAAATTTTGTTACGCAAATCAGCGATATGCGAAAATTTACTAAGAAAGATCTAATGGATTTCGCGAATAAATATTATAGAACAGATAACTATGCAGTATCATACAAGCGCAAAGGCGAATCAACTAATCCAAAGGTAGATAAGCCGCAGATAACGCCAGTAGTTATGAATAGAGATAATAGCTCTAACTTTTATAAAGATATAACGAGTGCCAAAAGTCCTAATATAGAACCACTTTTTGTAGATTACAAAACAGCTATTAAAACTCAAAAACTAAAAGGAGATATAGAATTTAGTTTTGTGAAAAATGACGAGAATAATTTTGCAAAATACTGTATTGTTCTACCTTTTGGTAAAGACCATTCTAAATTGCTAGGATTAGCGACTTCATATTTAAATTTCTTAGGCACTAATACCTTGTCTAACGAGCAATTGAAAAAAGAACTTTATAAAAACGGATTAGAAATATCATCTAGTGTGCAGAGAGATAAAACCATTATCACTTTGGCAGGACTAGAGCAGAATATGAAAGCTGGCATCGCCCTTCTTTATGACAATCTTTCAACTACCAAAGTGGATGAAGTTGCATGGAAGAGTTTGATAGAAAATAATCTCAAAGAAAGAGGTAATGCAAAAATTAATAAAGGTGCTTGTTTTCAGGCTTTGGTCAATTATTCTAAATATGGTCCTCAGAATCCATTTAATACAGTCTTAACTAATGAGGAATTGAATGCTTTATTGCCTTCTCAGGTAGTCAATTATCTAAATAATCTAGTAAAATATAAGCATAACATATTTTATTATGGCAAGGATGAAAAGAATGCCTTAATCAATTTGCCTCGTTCTTATAGTATGATGGATGCCAAGTATATGACACCACCTGCGAAGCTAGCCAGTTTTGAAATATTAGCAAATGACTATGATAAAGTTTTCCTTTATAACTATGCTAATATGGTACAAGCTCAAATCATGTTCTTACATAAGTCTGAAGTATTCACTAAAGCTAATTTACCTTTTTCTAATTTATATAATGATTTCTTCGGAAGCGGCTTATCCTCCATCGTCTTTCAAGAGTTAAGAGAGCAGAAGGCATTAGCATACTCTGCATATTCATTTTACGCGCCTCCAAGTGTCAAAGGAGAGACATTTTTCTTACAGTCTTTTATCGGCACTCAAGCAGATAAAATGGCTACAGCTGCCAATGAGTTTAAAAAATTAAAAAGTAAAGCTCCAAATGTAGAAATTCAATTTAACAATGCTCGAGAAAGTGTTATTAAGCAAATATCATCGGACAGAATCGTAAGAGATAATATATATTGGTCATTCTTAAATATGAAAAGATTGAATCTAGACTATGATTACAGAAAAGAGGTTCTAGAGTCCATAAAGAATGCTACATTGGCAAATTTCTCAAAGGAGTTTGAATTGAAAATAGCTAATAAAGTATATACCACAGCAATTATGGGAGATAAATCAAAATTAAAGTTTGAAGACATAAAAAGTTTTGGACATTTAGAGGAGATAGATAGTAAAGTATTATTTGGATTTTAAATTAAACGTATGCTAGCTGCAGAAAAGAAAAATGAATTAGAGAAGATAGCTCTTAATGTAAGAGAGCATATCGTCAATATGAGTACCCATGGAGGCTGCTTCACAGGAGCATCCTTATCTTGTGCCGATATTCTCGTCTATCTCTATCACGATTATCTCAATATCGGACCTCATAATTTTAAAGACCCGCAGCGAGATTATCTTTTCTTATCCAAGGGTCATGATGTGCCAGCACTCTATGGCATGTTTGTAGAAAAAGGCTGGATGACAAGAGATCGACTAATTAATAATCACTTGAAATCTAATGATGACATCTACTGGCACCCAAATAGGAAAGTAGAGGGTATAGAATTTCATTCAGGTTCACTTGGTCATCTTCCATCTGTAGCTCTAGGTGTAGCCTATGACTGTAAAATGAAAATGCAATCGAATAAAATCATCTGCATAGTAGGGGATGGGGAATGCGATGAGGGCTCTGTATGGGAAACCATGCTTGTAGCTAGTGCTAAAAAGATCAATAATTTGACTATTGTAGTAGATAGAAATCACTTTCAGGCTAATTTGGCTACTGAAGATTTGATTCCATTGGAGCCCTTTGCAGATAAATTTATTGCATTTGGAGCTGAAGTGAGACGCATAGACGGTCATGATTTTGATGCACTCCATGATACTTTTTCAGCCTTGCCTTTTCATAGTGAGAAGCCAAGCGTCATTATCTGTGACACCATTCGAGGTAAGGGTCTCCCATCTATAGAAGCACGCGCGGACAGATGGTTCTGTAATTTTAATGAAGATGAAGTCGCTTCTTTATTAAAAGAACTACACGGAGAGGCTACGACAGAATTAGTGTCAGAGACATTAATCGTGCGATAGTCTTGACGCCTATGTCATTTTATACATTAGAGGGTCATTCTAAAGGATCAAATGCTCGAGCCGGACTTATTCAAACAGCTCATGGGGATATTCAGACGCCCATTTTTATGCCTGTTGGTACACAAGCAACTGTCAAGGCAGTGCATTTCTCAGAATTGAAGGAAGATATTCAAGCAGATATCATCCTAGGAAATACCTACCATCTTTATCTGAGACCTGGAATAGAGGTATTAAAAAATGCGGGTGGATTACAAAAATTTACTGGATGGAATAAACCTATGCTTACGGATAGTGGAGGGTTTCAGGTATATTCTTTAGCGCATCGTCGTAAAATAACTGAAGAAGGAGTCAAGTTCGCATCTCATATTGATGGAAGCTATCATCTGTTCACTCCCGAAGGTGTTATAGATATTCAGCGTGCCATTGGGGCGGATATTATCATGGCCTTTGATGAATGCACTCCTTATCCATGTGACTATACCTATGCCAAAAATTCTCTTGGATTGACGCATAGGTGGCTAGATAGGTGCTTAGCTCATATGAAGAAGGGAGAAGGAAATTACGGATATGCTCAACATTTATTCCCAATAGTGCAGGGGAGTGTATATAAAGATCTCCGAATAGAGTCTGCGAAATATATTGCAGATAAGGGAGCCACAGGCAATGCAATAGGTGGATTAGCAGTAGGCGAACCTGCTGAAGAAATGTATGCCATGATAGAGGTTGTCAATGACATACTGCCAGTTTCAGCACCACGTTATTTGATGGGTGTAGGTACTCCAGAGAATATCCTAGAGGCCATTGATAGAGGGATCGATATGTTCGACTGCGTTATGCCTACCCGAAATGCGAGACATGGTTATTTATTTACTCATCAAGGTATTTTACATGCGAAGAGTAAGAAATGGGAATTCGATTTATCTGCTGTAGATAGTTTGTCATCGAACCCACTGATTCAATCTACATCGAAATCCTACCTAAGGCATTTATTCAAATGCGAAGAGCTTCTTGCTATGCAGATAGCGTCTATTAATAATTTGAGTTTTTATCTAGACCTCGTGCGCGAAGCTAGAGCGCATATCCTAGCAGGTGATTACAAAAGCTGGAAGGAGGAGAAGATAAGAGCAGTTATGTGTAAATTGTAAATAGTAAAAAAATATTAGAATTTATTTTTTCTATTCCTCTTTAATAATGGTCTCTTATTATATTATATTGTACCCTAGATATTATAGTAATTGTCAAATCATTTTTTTGTCATTAAATCAAAATCAGAGAATATGATTTTAATCCACTAACTTTGATTTTAGGTTTCAGTCGATATTTTTTTACCAATAATGAAGCAAATTTTTTATCTAGTTATTTTATCTTTCAGTTCATTATATGGACAGAATCTTACTCAATATATCAATCCTTTTATAGGCACAGGTGGCCACGGACATACATTTCCGGGAGTCACATTGCCATTCGCTATGGTGCAGCTTAGCCCAGACACACGCATAGATGGTAGCTGGGATGGGTGCAGTGGCTATCATTATTTAGATAATACTATTTATGGATTTAGTCATACGCATCTGAGTGGAACAGGTTGCAGTGATTATGGAGATATAGCTTTTATGCCCTATTTCGGTAAAGATGTTGACGATAATCTGCCTGTGGATAGCCTAATAGCAAGAGGAGTTAAGTTTTCTCATAAAAACGAACAAGCCAAGGCGGGTTATTATTCTGTATTATTGAATAATGGAGTCAAGGTAGAACTGACATCTACCCTTAGGGCTGGCATCCAGAAATATACATTTCCGCGCAAAGGTAAGGCGAAAGTCATTTTCAATTTGAAACATCGTGATGAACTGCTGCAAGGAAGTATTCAAGAGTTAGATATTATCACTTATAAAGGCATGCGAATAAGCAAAGCATGGGCGGAGAGACAAAAACTATTCTATTTCTTTCATTTAGATAAATTACCTACTTCTAATCAGGTGATAAAAGGTTTGAGAGGTGATGAGTATCTTATTCTGGAATTCGACGTGGAGAAGAATCAAGAATTACATATCAAAACTGGCATATCTGGTGTAGACGAGGAGGGTGCTCGACTCAATCTAGATAAGGAAATGCCTGATTTTGATTTTGAAAGATTTAAGATCAATGCAAATGCGATTTGGAATAAAAAAATGAGTTTATTAAATGTATTCGGTGGCACCTCGACTGAGCGAACTAATTTTTATACAGCCCTGTATCATTGCATGATTCACCCTAGTATTTTTAATGATGTGGACGGACGATATCGCGGTAGAGATGATGAAGTATATGATACTGAAAATGAGTTTGAGTACTACACTGTTTTCTCGCTATGGGATACCTATAGAGCCCTTCACCCTTTGCTTTCTTTTCTAGAAAGAAAAAAGACCAATGACTTTGTCGTTTCATTTATGAAGCAGTATGAGCAGGTGAGGAAACTCCCTGTATGGGAATTATGGGGCAATGAGACCAATTGTATGATTGGCTATCATTCAGTTAGTGTGATGTGGGACACTTATAATAAAGGCATTGTATCATTTCACGCAGGAGATGCGTTTAAAATGATGCTAGCCACAGGACGAGATACCACTAGTCCATCTATGAAATCCTATATTAAACACGGATATGTTAGAGCAGACGATGATGCGGAGAGTGTGAGTAAAACCCTAGAATATGCTTACAATGATTGGTGTATAGCACAGATGGCTAAAAAACTCAATGCAGAGAGCGCCATGGATGAATTCTCTAGGCGCTCTCGAAATTGGATTAATGTATTCGATCCTACCACTGGGTTTATGCGGCCTCGTCTGAACGGAACACTGTTGACTCCCTTTTCTCCCTATATGGTGGATAATCATTTTACAGAGGCCAATAGTTATCAATATAGTTTTTATGTGCCGCATGATTTAAATCATTTTAAGTCTGTCTTGGGTGGAGAAGATGCTCTGGATAAAAAATTAGATCAATTATTTGCAGCTAAATCGAAGACTGAAGGGAGGGAGCAAGCAGATATCACGGGTCTAATTGGTCAATATGCGCATGGAAATGAACCGAGTCATCACATAGCATTCCTCTATAAAAATAAAATGAAACGAAATAAAATAGTCAAATATATAAGGGATAGTTTTTATAAAAATACACCTGATGGTCTCATAGGAAATGAAGATTGCGGCCAAATGAGCGCATGGTATGTATTAGCTAGTTTAGGCATGTATCCTGTCTGCCCGGGAGATAAGCGAATGGTATCGGTAGATGGCTTATTCGATAGTGTAAAGATCAAAGTGGATATTTGGACGATTACTCGAAAGAAACAGGACTCATTTGAATTTTATAATCTAAAAGGGCAAGAGTTGGTGCTGCCAGAATATGAAATGGAATTACAGCGTCAACCATTTATATACCCATGTTCCAAGATTTTTAAAACTAAGCAATGGATAAAATTCGGAGGAGGAGATTCTATTGTATATCATTTAAACGGAGGAATAGCCAAAGGTTTCAAAGACTCTATTCTTATAGATACCAATGTACATATTGAGTTTTATGGTATGCATAATGGTAAGAAAACGAAATCGGAATACGCTAGTTTTTACAGACTGCCGAGTGACAGAATGATACAGATAAAGTCAAAGCATAAGGCGGAATACCATGCAGGTGGAGATATGGCACTCATAGACGGTATACGTGGCACGGAAGTATGGAGAAAGGGCGATTGGCATGGATATCAGGGACAGGATTTTGAAGCGGTCATCACGCTCAATGAAGAAAAAGAGATTAAGAAAGTGGTGACATCCTTTCTTCAAGATCAGAAACCTTGGATTTTCTTTCCTACGGAGTATGTAATATCTATTTCTAGTGATGGAAAGAATTTCACTGAGGTAGTGAAAGAAAAAATGAGTGTAGGAAAAGATGACGAGAAAGCGAGTACTAAATTATGGTCGCACCTCATAGGAAAACGTGCTAAGTATATTAAAGTTTGGGCAAAAAACTTTGGAAAGATTCCTGAATGGCATCCAGGTAAAGGGGGGGATGCCTATATTTTTATAGATGAGATAGAGGTGCAATAATATGTATTTCTTTTACGGTAGAGCATTCTAAAAAGAACCTAGATTATTGGCTTGTCGTTTGAGGTATCTCAAATGGCTATGATCTTAAAGGACTTTTTAACTTTAACCGAAATACTCCACGTATATATTTTCAGTTTCCTGTAACTTAATGCAATGTAATTCTCCTACAGGGATATGGGGCTTCAATGTATTCCATATCCAGATAGCTAGATTTTCCGAGGAGGGTTGTAATCCGCCTAAATCTAAATCGAGATTCAAATTTCTATGGTCTAGCTTTTCGGTTATGACTCCTTTGACTATTTTACTTAATAGTTGTGTGTTAATGATAAACCCAGTATTAGGATCTGGCTCACCTTTTACTGTTACCCATAGATCATAGTTGTGTCCATGCCAGTTTGGATTGGCACATTTGCCAAATTCTTTCTCATTTTGAGCATCAGACCATTGAAGGCAGTTTAATTTATGGGCAGCATTAAAATGTTCTTTTCGCGTGATATAAACCATAGTGCAAAGATAAATGGAAAATTCAATTCGAGAATTGAATTCGTAACACTCTAAAACAATTCGTTATTTTTGTAATATATTCTAAATAATCTCTATGGTTTTCCTTATCATTATTGTCACCTGTGTGCTTTCTTTTACTGGGTTTTCTAATAGCTCTTTTTTTGAAAAGTATCAGTTTAATCCATATAAGATATCAAGGAATAATGAGTTTATTCGATGGATAAGCGGAGGGTTTTTGCATGCTGATCAAATGCACTTATTTTTCAATATGCTGACTTTGTATTTTACAGCCGATTTTTTAGAGACTATGTTTAAACCATGGGAAATCATAGTCTTCTATGTGATGGCGATTGCGGTAGCTAGTATTCCTGATTTTATTAAGAATAAGAATAACCCATATTATGCAGCTATAGGAGCCAGTGGGGCCGTATCCGCAGCTTTATTTTCTTTATTATTATTCAATCCGTGGGGCATAGTTTATGTATTCATGATTATTCCTCTGCCTTTTATTTTATTTTCTATTCTTTACCTATATTACTCGTATTATATGTCCAAGAAAAACTATGACAATATTGGTCATTTAGCGCACCTTACAGGGGCTATTTTTGGCATAATAGTAGTAGCAATTAAATTTCCAGGCAGTATCCCTAATTTTTTCGTATCGCTATTAAATCCGCCATTATTGTCGCAGATGTTTGGATATTAAAAATTACTAGGTACTTTACGCACCTAATTTAGGAAAAACTATTCCCGATACTTGCCAGCTTCCTTTTCGTCTGCGTAATTCTATTTTAACCTCTCCCTGATAAAGATGAGATCTAAGACTATTTTCTATAAAAGCCTCAAACTCCAAGTAAGCAGTAATAGTTCCTTTGATTTTTTTAATATCCGTTGTTTGGATTTGATAGTCTTTTAGATCAAAGCGGGCATATAAATTTTTAAAATCTTTTAAATATGGACGCGCTTCTTCTCTGCATAATACGTCAATAGGCATAGGATCCAACTCGTTCATAAAAGCTTGAATAAAAAATTCGGCCGTCTTCTCTGCATTTAGCTTTTCATTAGGGTGAAATTCCTCATAGATATAGTGTCTAATAAAACCTTTAATAGGCACATCCAGCATTTTTTTATAGAAAAATTCTTCTGTGATAAACTTATACATGACACTATCATCTATTTCCTCCATGGAGGCTAGCAAGACTCCTTTTTTTGACATCAGTTTCAAAAGACGTGCATTTTCCAGTATGACTTCTTCAGCGCTTAGGGTGCCTATTGGTCTGAATTTGGGCTTACCTAAATATTGATAGATTTCTACTTCTTTAGCCTCATTTTTTATTTTTTCAAAGGCTAAAATTTGATCTAGCATCTGCGCTTCTACCTCAGGTGGCAAGGTGATGCCATCTGGATTGTGCTCAATAAATTTGGCACCCTTCATCTCCAGCTCTAGTCGCTTGATTTTATTGTCCATCTTGAGATCTTCTTCAGGGTCTATCTCTTCTGGATTGTCAAAATCTTCATTTCTCATGTAGCAAAAGTAAATTAGATTTTTTCATTTTGAATTAAATTTCTTTAATCGTTTCTTTAAATTCAATACCAATATCTTCTAGTTTTTTCAATAAGGGCAGATATATCTCACTAGAACGCGGCATAAATACCCCTCTTTCCTTTATTTGGTTAGCCAGTATCATTTCTACTGCGAATGCTATAGGCATGCCCACCGTTTGTGACATAGCAGTATAGGCGCTACTTTCTCCTTCGAGGGAGAAGAAACTCTCTAGCTGATAGCGCTTACCATCTTTTAGATATTCAAAGAAATGAACCATTACCACCCAATCCGTATCTTCTGGATTGAGCTTCCATTTTGAGACTAAAATAGATTGTAAAATCTCTGCGGCAGAGCCATCTATTTCTATGCGGGATTCGTGATCATCAAAACCTATAAAAATCAACTTCTCCCGGATAGCTTTCTCATAGCTTTCTAGATATTTATGCATTGAGATTTCTAAGAAAGAAGCATAAAATTCTGAGTAGGTTTTGCCTTTAAATTTTCTATCTTTTATGAAATCATCTGTGAGTCCAAGTTTGACCAGAATTGCCCATGCTTCGCAGAATCCATTAATTCGAAGTGTCCCGCGTAGTATCGTTTCTATTCCCTTCCAGCCATAAAGAGCTTCATATTTAAGACTATCTCTATTGGCATAGGCGTCGAAAATTTGTCCATTGCTGATTTGAATCGTTTCGCTCTGTGAAAATAAACTTTGGTAATCGATTGTATGAATTTCTCCGTTTTCTTTATATTTAATTTCCCCGCCTTGACCTGCTAATATTACATTACGTGGATTCCAGCTAAATTTATAATGCCACGGGTTGTCATCATTTCTAGGAGCTACTAGTCCGCCAGCATAGGATTTATAGACCAATAATTGGCTGCCCTCTCCTACTAATTTGTCATAGACTTTCATAGTAGTCAAATGGTCTATTCCCGGGTCAAAGCCTAATTCATTGAGAAATATGAGATTTTTCGATTGGACCTGTTTGTTCAGAGCCATCATTTCTGACGATATATAGGATGGTGTGATAAGATGTGAGCTATGCTTTAGGCACAAATCGGCTACCTGAATATGCATAGATGCAGGGAGCATAGATATAGTCAAGTAACTCGTCGATATATAAAGCTCATACTCTTCCACTTTACCTGATTTCAGTTCTATAACACTTACACACTCTATGGCACCATAGCTATTGAGAAGGTGAGTAATATCAATATCTACAATAACAAGATTTAGATTTAAATTCTTTCTCGCGTTCACTAAATGCCTAATAAGGTGCGAACTACTTTTGCCTGCGCCTAGTATTAATATTTGCCTCATTTCTTAGCTATTTGGTTTAAATACTGATAGAGAAAGCTAGTGAAAAATATAAGAAAAAAAATGAGAATACCAATAAGGGCATAATGATAGAATACGGGAGTCTTCTGGATGTTATACTGAGCTAGACTAACCCCAGTGATTCCTGCTATCCATATAGTGCAAAAGGCAAAGCCAAGCATGAATTTTTTATGTCCGTTTATCGTCAGTATGTACTTCGCTATGAAAAATGTGAGAGACAGTCCTAAAATATTAAGTAAAAGAGAGTAGAAAAATTTAATTTCTCTACTTACCTCTAATGTATGAAGCAAAAGTGCTGTAATAGTGGAAAGAAAAATAAAAAAACCCAGATTATTTCTCACGCATGACATCTCTCAATACATATATAAGTCCTAAAATAAGGAAAGCAGTAGTTACTAGCGCAGTACCATAAGGGGTCTCAGTTTTCCATATTCTGTCTATCCATGAGCCGATAAAATAACCTACTCCGATAAAAGCAAGAAGCTGAAATGCCAATCCACTATATTTCGCTAGCCTTTTGCTAGCCTTTTTTTTATCTTCCATGAAGAATGTAAACTTTAGGGTTGAGGATTGGATAATGGCTTATTGACAGTTAAATTCTGTTGGCTAGACATGGTGATTTTAGCTTGAATTACAGCACCTTCGTCTACTATTAGTTTTTTACTAGTAATATTCCCATCAATATTTCCAGTCTTGGTCACTTTGAGCGTTTCAGATACCTGTATGTTTCCTTTGACTTGACCATCTATATTGCCATTTGTGCAGACTATATCACCTATAATAGAGCTGCCAGGTCCACTAACTAGACGGCCTTTTGAAAATATATTCCCAATGATTTTCCCATCTATTCTTATATCGCCTTCCGTCTTTACATTTCCTTCTATAGTAGTTCCAGAGCCTATATTATTTATAACCTGCATGGAGAATGATTGAGGGGCTTCTTCTTTCTTGTTATTAAACATATTTTTGTATTTTAATATGCGAAGGCTGTTTGAAAATTTAAATGTTTTTTTTTAATTTTTTCATATTCTTACCATTAGGAGCAGTTCTATACGACTATTTTGAAGTAACTACCTTGATGGTATCTTTTACTTGAATTTTATTAGCAGGGATTTCTCCTTTTAGGACTTGTTTTATATTCTCTACCCATAGCTCATTTTCTTTAGTCTGTCTTCGCAAATCGTCTGTTTCTTGCATTAGATCTCGCATTTGTTTTCGTAAAGCATCTTCGCCCATGCCAGGAATATAATATTTGAGTGAAGTAAATGAGAGGAGAAGAATGGAAATTAACATCCCTATGACTAACACCGTTGATGCTAACAGTAATACATTAAGTTTAGATAAATATAAGCTATACTCTGTTTCAAAGGTAGATTCATTATATATAACTAATCTATACTTATACTTCAGGTTCTTATAAATTTTTTTTAATCGCGACGAGGACATTTACATACTTTTGCAATAACGAAATTACCTATTTTAGGCTATCTTTACAATAAAAATAGTATTATTAGGTTAATACTGAGCACGAAATTACAAAAAAATTGAGAAACAAGAATTTTATCTGCGGGCTAATCTGCCTGACCCTCATTCTGGCCTCGTGCTCCAAGACAAAATTTAGTGGATTTAAGCAGTATACAACCAACTTCGTTTCCTACTACAATACTTATTTTAATATTAAGCAACTCTATAAGGTTGGCTATCGAGAATCAGTCAATGATAAGCAAGAAAACACGACACAGATCATTTCACTCTTTGAGTATGAGAATGATCCTCAATTTTTCGAATCTACCGCGCAGTTTAAAGGCACCACTATTAAGGTCAACAAGCTTCTGAATCGACGCCCGTATAATAAGTGGATGGATGATGCAGTCCTTATCGAAGGTAAAATAAGATATCTAAAAGGAGATTTAGATTCCGCTATTCAGCTTCTGTCTTATTTGTTAGATTATTACCCAAAGGGATATATAGCGGGACATTTACCTGGTGGAAAGTTAAAGCGATTTGATGATATGGTGCGTCAGGCTGTGAGAAAAAAGGAGCCAATCCATCAGCCTAAGTTTAAATACAAATTTGCACGAAATGAAGGTATCATTTGGTTAGCCAAAGCCTTCATAAAAAAAGGGTCATATGATAGAGCGTTAAATTTGATCTATATGGCTGAGGCCGATATGGGTTTTCCTATAGAGTATAGAAAAGACTTACTCAAAGTGAAGACTATGCTCAGTATTGATAAAAAGGAATACAGCAAGGCGAATGAATATCTAAATTTACTGCTAGATGAGAATAAATTGTCTAAAAAAGAAATGGGGAGAGTTTATTTCATTCTAGGTCAGATCAATGAGAAAGAAAAAAAGTATAGCCAAGCACGAAATTTCTTCGAAAAGGCTCTGGGTACTAAACTAAAAAATGATCTTGAATTCGAAGCTAAATTGCGCATGCTCACCTACAGTGCGGAAGGAGAAGGGAGCACCTTAGTTGAGCTCAGAAAAATGCTCAATAAAGGAAAGTATGTGCACAGTATTGATAAGATTTATTTCGCTATAGGTAATGTATTGATAGAAAAAAATAAAATAGATGCAGCACTAGAAAATTACCAAAAATCAATAGCTACTGCCAAGAATTCCAATCAAAAGTTTGTGGTATACGAGCGCGTAGGGTCTCTATTTTATGAAAAAACAAATTATGTCATTTCTGCTCAATATTATGATAGTGCCCAGCGTGTATTGCCCCAGAATTATCCAAGTAAAAAGGATTTTCTAAAAAAAGTAGAAGCCCTTAATCGGCTGTTGGTGCAATACAATATCTATAAATCCAAAGATTCTATTCTAGAATTAGCTGCTTTAGGACCAGAAAAAGCCAAAGATAAAATCGAAAAGGAAATAAAAAAAGCCTATCAAAAAGAAAAGGCCAACGAGTTATTTCTTGAATCACAGACACTCAATAAGCAAACGGTAGCTTCGACCCAAATCGGGGCTGGTACTTCTCGACTGTGGTATTTCTCTAGTAAAGAAAATGTAGATAAAGGTAAAATACAATTTCAGAAAAAATGGGGGAAATTAGTCCTCAAAGATAACTGGCATCGCTCTACAGGAGGAGATAATACGAATAGTTTAGCAGGAGGAGCTGCCATAGATAGCAAGACGGGTTCGAATATGAATGATGAAACGCCTACCGATTTAGTAGCAGAAGTAGAGGCGAGCAAACTGCCATTTACTGCTGAAGCTAAGGCACCTGTAATCAAAGAAGTTCAGAAAGCCTTAGTCAATATGGCGCGGATTTATCATTATGAAATCAAAGATATTAAAATGGCCATTGAGACCTATGAGCTGTTGTCTAAAAAATATGGAGCAAGTCTAGAGAATGAAGATGAGCACTTATACTCACTCTATAGATTGTATCTCGAGAGTGATGATGCTATCACTGCTGAAGTTGTAAAGTCAAAGCTCATTTCCAATTTTACTGAGTCTAAATATAGTCTCTATGCACTCAATCCTAATGCCAAGACGCAAGATGAAAAATCCGATCTGGCAGTAGCCAAATTATATAAAGAAGCCTATACAAAGTATCAGAAAACCTTTTATACGGAAGCTATGGATATGTGCAATAGCATGATAGAGCAATATTCTAACCACAAACTCATTCCTAAGGTAAAATTGTTGAGAGCATTTATTTTCTCATATTCCTATAATTCTTCTAAATACGTCTTGGCTCTGGAAGATATTATAGCCAATCATAAGGATGCAGATGAGACTAAGTATGCTAAAGCTTATTTGGATCTGCACTTAAAGCTTAAGGCCAATGTTATAGAATCTACAACTATTGAGACTGTAAATATTGTGCCAGGTGAAAGTGCAATTATATCGCCTCCGAAATCGAGCACTGCTCCCGCGGAACAGAAAACTATCCCAAGTGTTAACGAGGTAAATATAGAATCTAAGCGCGAAGAGCCAACGCCTCCGCTGGCCAAGGAAGATGTCAAGCCACGAACGTTAGGTGCAACTATAGAATCTGAAAATAAAAAGAAAACAGAGGATGGCCTCCAAATAGTTAACTACCTCTATAAGCCAGCTGCTAAGCATACTATACTCTTCAAAATGGCTGCTGACCTCAAGGAAACTGCCGCGAAAAATATGGCCGATGTCTATCTCAGAACTAACTTCAAATCTGGCGGATACAAGTCGGAAACATTGGAAATTGGTCCACATCGCTATCTCATCGTCAGTGGATTTAAAAATCTTCAATCAGCTATAGATTTTTATCCTAATATGCAGACAGATGTGCTAGTGCAGAGGCTCATTTACAGTTCAGAAAAGTACTATATCTCTTCTGAAAATTTGGATATTCTCTATATTTCGTCGGGCTGGGAGCAGTATCTATCCTTTTATGAAAAAAATTATAAGTAAGGAAATTCAGAATTGCATATATTTGCACCTCCAAAAAACCGACTTGGTAGCTCAGCTGGATAGAGCAACTGCCTTCTAAGCAGTAGGTCACAGGTTCGAATCCTGTCCAGGTCACTCTCAAAACCAAGTCTTTACAATTTCGTAGAGGCTTTTTTTTGCCTCTATTTTTTTTATTATTTTTTACTTAGGAAGTTGTTGAATTTCTATTTTTATCTAAAGTTATGAATTAGCCGCATACGGTGCTATAGTAGTTTAATTTCTATTACTCGGAAGGCTCAGAAATTGTTTCAGGTGTACAATAATATTTTTCTCCTTGATGTATTATTATAATGAATAGAAGTAGTGAATTAAGTTACCATGAAAAAAAATGATTAATAAAGTTTAAGAAGGAAAAGACTTTAAGGTAGTAAATAATTTAATATTCTATTTTAAGTCAATGTATTACACCAATTTCCCATCCTTCATTTCGATAATTCGATCACTCATCTTTGCTAACTCCGGATTATGCGTGACGATGAGGAAGGAATAGCCAAATTCATTTTTTAGGCGAAAGAATAAATCATGAATATCCAGGGCATTTTTAGTGTCTAGATTACCAGTGGGCTCATCTGCAAATATCATCTTAGGATGATTAATAAGCGCCCGGGCTATAGATACGCGCTGTTGCTCTCCACCGCTGAGCTCAGAGGGTTTATGGTGTATTCTATCTTTCAGCCCTATGAATTCTAATAACTCCTTGGCTCGGGGTATGTACTCGTTTGATTTTTTTTGACCTATCATGGCAGGCAGACTTACATTCTCTATAGCTGTAAACTCAGGTAATAAATGATGGGTCTGGAAGACGAAACCCAGAAACTGATTTCTCAAACCAGCCAGTTGATCGTCATCCATCTTAGTTATAGGGTGGTTTTCTATCCATATCTCCCCTTCACTAGGCTTGAGCAGCGTACCTAGTATGTGTAGTAAGGTACTCTTACCAGCTCCCGATGGTCCTACTATAGTCGTCACTTGATTAGAAGCTATTTCTATAGCGGCTAAATCGAGCACCGTTAAATCATGATAGCTCTTTTTTAGTCCTTTGGCACTAAGTATGGTAGGATGGGTCAAGATTTTATATTTAAGTCTAATTGTTTTTTTATAACTTCGCAAAGTTTTTAAATTTATCCTAAAACAGAACAATTAAATTAAGAAATCAATGAATCTGCACGAACACCAAGCCAAGGAATTGCTGAAAAAATATGGAGCTAAGATACAAGAAGGTATAGCAGTGGAGACTGTGGATGATGCCATAAAAGCCGGAAAGACATTGACAGAGCAGACAGGCACACAGTGGTATGTAGTCAAGGCTCAGGTGCATGCTGGCGGCAGAGGTAAAGGCGGGGGGGTAAAACTGGCCAAGAATGCTGATGAACTAAAACAGAAAGCGGCTGACATATTAGGTATGACTCTAGTGACTCCTCAAACAGGGCCGCAGGGAAAAATTGTTAATAGAATATTGATAGCACAAGATGTTTATTATGGAGACCAAGAGAAAATAAAAGAATTTTATGTTTCCATTTTATTAGATAGAACTACAAAGAAAAACGTAATTATCTATTCTACAGAAGGTGGCATGGAGATAGAAGAAGTAGCAGAGACTCATCCAGAAAAGGTACACAAAGAATATGTAGATCCTTTGATAGGTATTCAAGGTTTTCAATGTCGCCGAATTGCGTTTAATCTAGGGTTAGAAGGTAATGCGTTCAAAGAAATGGTTAAGTTCGTTGAGAACATCTATAATGCTTATGTGGGTGGAGACGCTACACTAGTAGAAATTAATCCCTGCTTGAAAACATCTGATGATAAAATAATAGCTGTAGATGGTAAAATATCGATAGATGATAATGCCCTTTATCGACAAGTTGACCTAGCCGCTATGGAAGATAAAAGAGAGCTAGACGCTACGGAGGTAGAAGCTGTAAGCTATGATCTCAATTATGTGAAGCTGGATGGCAATGTAGGATGCATGGTCAATGGTGCAGGTCTAGCTATGGCCACTATGGACATCATTAAACTAAGTGGTGGCGAACCTGCGAATTTCTTAGATGTAGGAGGTACAGCAAATGCAGAGCGCGTAGAGAAAGCATTTAGAATTATACTCCAAGACAGCAATGTCAAGGCAATATTGATTAATATCTTTGGTGGTATAGTCAGATGCGACAGAGTAGCGCAGGGTGTAGTAGATGCCTATAAGTCGATCGATAATATTCCTGTACCTATCATAGTGCGTCTTCAAGGAACGAACGCCGAAGAAGGGAAACGACTCATAGATGAAAGCGGCTTGAAAGTAAAGTCGGCTATATTGCTTCGTGAGGCAGCAGAGGCTGTGAAGGAAGTACTTAGCTAGTAGACTGCGTGTAGTTTTTTGATTTACATTTCATTTTTTTAACCCTGCTTAGGGCTAAACTTTTCTCAACTTTACATTTCTAAAGTGAATGGAAATCGGTAATATGAGAAAGATGTTTATTTGTGTGTTAGGACTATCATGGGTTCAATGCCAATCTCAAAACGAAATTCAGGCAGGTACCATCCAGTTCAGTGCTAATGTTATAGATTATGGCACTATTGAAAAAGATTCCGATCCATTTAGAGAAGTGACGATTACGAATACAGGTAATTATCCGCTTATAATTAATAGTTGTAGGGCAAGCTGTGGCTGCACTGTTCCAAATTGTCCAGTAGAGGCTATACCTCCTAAAAAGAAATCGGTGATTAAGGTGCGCTATAATACCTCAAATATCGGAGCTTTTAATAAAACGATTACAGTTTATTCCAATGACCAAAATAATCCCGTGACACTTATCAGGATTCACGGCGAAGTCAAAGCATCTACCAATAAATAATACCAACGCGATTTGGTCATTGATTAAAGCCTACAGTGGTATGTACCGATATGATAGATTTTCAGACAATTAAATTGGTCTGTTAAAGATATCCATTCGGTAAAATGAAATATTATCAGCGCTAAAAATACTAGGCTTGTGCTTTTTGGTTATAGGTGGTAAATATGTTCTCTATTTCGCCATACACAAATTCCACAGTTGCTTTAAATCCAGATTCTTCAAATGGCGAACTAACTTTAGCTATAGGCAATAACTCAAGGAAGTTCTTACTACCACCTGCGCAGCAGAGTTCATAGTAGTCTTGCCAAGCGTTTTCAAAGTTTCCATTCATTTTTTTATAGAATTGGAAAGCGCATAATTGAGCCAATGTATAGTCTATATAATAGAATGGAGAGAAGAATAGGTGACCTTGATTCTGCCATCTCCCTCCATTTTCTAAGAATGGCTCATTGTCATATTCTACCCAAGGCATATATTTCCCTTGGATTTCTAACCATATAGCTCTTCGTTCTTGTGGAGTTAAGTTAGGGTTTTCATATACTCTGTATTGGAACTCATCTATACTCACACCATAAGGTAGAAATAAGAATGATTTCATCAAATGTCCTAATTTATATTTCTCAGTATCTTGCAAGAAAAATTTGTCCACCCATTTCCAAGCAAAAAATTCCATACTCATAGAATGAATCTCTGCGGACTCTGAGGTAGGAAAATAATATTCTCCAAGCTCAAAGTGCATTGAGCAATAACACTGAAATGCATGACCCGCTTCATGGGTAAGTACATCAACATCATGCGAGGTGCCATTGAAATTAGAGAATATAAACGGTGATTTCACAGCATCTACATAGGTGCAATATCCGCCCGGAGATTTATTCTCTCTATTGAGAAGATCAAGCATACCTTTTTCTTGCATCATGTTAAAGAATTCGCCGGTTTCTTTGGACAATTCGTTATACATGATTTGGGCATCGGCTATCATTTGCTCTGGAGAAGTCTTAGGAGTTGGATTTCCATCTGGAAATAGCAATCCATCGTATTGATATGGCTTATCTATACCTAAGGTCTTCGCTATTTTTTTCTTTAACTCATGCGCGCGAGGTGTGACGTATTTTAATACAAATTCTCGGTATTCTGTGATTTCAACAGGCCCATAGCAGGTTCTACCCATCCTATCATACCCTAGCTGAGTAAAGGTTGTATAGCCAAGTTTCGAACTGATTTCAGTTCTTACTTTGACCAATTCGTCATAGATTCTATCTATTTCTGGTTGATTCTTCAGCATTTCTCCATAATATGCTTTGGAGGCTCTTTTTCTATAGTCTCTATCAGTATTTTCTAGAAGAGGAGCCATTCCACTTGTATTGTAGGTTTTACCTTCAAATTCTATTTTAATCTGTGAAGTCAATTTCTGATACTCAGATACCAATACATTTTCTTTCTGTAAAAGCGGCATGACCTCTTCAGATATTGTTTTTCTAGCTAATTCTGCTAGGTCCAGAAATTGAGAACCAAACTCTGCACTCAACTGATTTTTATGCACAGAATCTAAGATCATGTTAGTAAAATCAGTAGAAGATTTTTGAAATTTAGGCAATATTTCATCGAAGAAATTCTGTTCATCTTCATAGAATTTATCTGCCGTATTCTGACTGTAGCGAACACTTACTATCGTATAAGCGCCCATAAAGTCTTTAGAAAGTTTATTGACAGCCAAAAACTGTTTCTTAAATTCTTTGTAATCGCTTAGACCTTGCATAGATGCCAAGGCAGCTTTGACTGCAGCTTCAAATCCTACTATATCCGGTCGCGAGTATTTTACATCTTCTAATTTCATCTTTAATAATTTATTAAGTTAAATTCTTTATTCAGTTGTATTTTATTTATTTATTATTATTTCTTGGTTAAGTCATTGTAAAAGACAAAAACCATTAAGGCCAATATTAAGTAGGTGCCAATAGTCTGAAGAGTCTGTAAAACTTTTGGGTTGATAGGTTTTCGTATAATGGCTTCAATTGTAATAATCACAGCATGACCTCCATCTAAACCTGGTATAGGCAATAAATTGGCAAATGCTAAGCCTACTGAAATCATAGCCGTAAACAGCCAAAATCTATACCAATTCCATTCTACTCCAAATCCTTTTGCTATTGCTATCGGACCTCCTACGCTTTCTTTTGCATTAATTTCGCCCTTAAAAATTTTCACAACGTTCACTATCTGTAATGTGAATAATTTAGCACATTCACTAGCTCCATATTTGATACATTGAAACACACCATATTCTTTCATCTTATAGGTATTCTCAGCTAGTTTAAATCCAGGATTAAAACCAAGTTTACCTTTCTCACCTACGGTTGCTTTTAACGTTATCGTATCCTTGCCTCTCAGCACATTTATACCAATAACCTTATTTTTGTTTGAATCCAATACCTGACGCAAAAGGTCGAAGTGAGTTATATCTATTTCATTAGCGGATAAAATCATATCACTAACTTTAAGACCAGCCTTGTCAGCAGCTGAACCTGATATTACATTGGTGATAGTTACTGCATGGTAAAAAGGATAGAACAAGTCCTTCTCAAATTTCTTATAGAAATTAGATGGTATAGTGACTTTTGATTTAGTTTCAGAGCCATTGAATATTCTTGAAACCTCATACTCACCGCCGAATAATATGCTTATAGGCACTAAATCATCAAACCGCTCAGGGATTTCACCATTCACTTTTAATATGACGTCCCCATTCCTAAATCCCAGATTCTTTGCTGCGTCACTGACTATAACGCCACCTTTCTGTAATTGTTTTGCTGGCAAATATTCTTTATTGTAAATCTTTAAAAGAGCCCCGAAAATCATTACGGCGAAAATAAGATTGAATATGATTCCACCTAAGATAATGATCATTTTCTCCCAGCTTCGCTTACTTCTGTACTCCCATGGCTGAGGCTCTGAAGGCAATGAATCCGCATCTTGAGTCTCATCTACCATACCTGATATGGACACATAGCCACCTAGAGGAAACCAACCGAAGCCATACTCTGTTTCTCCAATTTTCTTTTTCCACAAGGCGAAATTCAATACATGAGGCATAGGGAATAGAAAATCGAAAAAGAGATAAAAGCGCTCAACTCTTGTTTTAAAAAATTTAGCAGCCAAAAAATGTCCTAACTCGTGCACGAACACTAATATTGTCAATGACAATAAAAGCTGTGAGACCATAATTAAAATATTCATAAAAGTTTGTTCAGTGATTAGTTTATTCAGTGATTGGTTTGTTCAGATTTAAATTACTGAAAAAACTAAATTAGACATCAATTTTAGCATAGATAGCATTCTGCTCTATAAATTCTCTACGAGGCGGCACCTCGTCACCCATGAGCATAGAAAATACATGATCTGCTTCTACAGCATTGTCTATTTTTATTTTCTTGAGTATTCTGCGCTCAGGATCTAATGTAGTTTCCCATAATTGCTCTGGATTCATTTCTCCTAGACCTTTATATCGCTGGACGATTACACCGCCGCCAGATTCGCCACCTAGCTCCTTTATCGCTTCATCTCTTTGTTTATCGTTCCAGCAATATTGCATTTTTTTGCCTTTTTTTACTTGATAAAGAGGTGGTGAAGCTATATATATATATCCATTTTCTACCAGTGGTCTCATAAATCTAAAGAAGAAGGTTAAAATCAAAGTAGATATATGGCTACCATCAACGTCCGCGTCGCACATGATGACTATTTTATGATAACGCAGTTTTTCTATGTTGAGCTGCTTCTGATCATTTTCTGTGCCTATGCTGACACCTAAGGCAGTAAAGATATTTCTGATCTCTTCATTCTCATAAATCTTATGCTCTAGCGCTTTCTCTACATTGAGGATTTTACCTCTTAGCGGCATGATAGCTTGAAATTTTCTATCTCTACCTGTTTTGGCTGTACCTCCTGCCGAGTCTCCTTCTACTAGGAATATCTCACTCAATCCAGGGTCTTTTTCAGAGCAATCCGCCAACTTTCCTGGCAAGCCAGAACCGGTTAAAACAGTTTTTCGCTGTACGAGTTCACGTGCTTTTTTAGCAGCATGACGCGCGTTGGCTGCTATCATTACTTTCTCTAATATTATACGAGATTCTTTTGGATTCTCTTCGAGATAATATTCTAAAACTCCAGTGACTGCTTGAGATACTACACTAGTGACTTCCGCATTGCTGAGTTCATCTTTAGTCTGCGACCTAAACTGTGGGTTGGGCACCTTGACGGATACTATAGCAGTCAATCCTTCTCTAAAGTCTTCTGCGGATAAACTAACTTTCATTTTGGCAAATACACCATTTTTGTCGCCATAATCTTTTAGGCATTTAGCTATAGCGCGCTTAAATCCATTTACGTGAGTGCCACCCATGATGGTCTGAATATTATTGGCGAAGGAGAAAATATTCTCTGTATAGCTTGTGTTATATTGAAAAGAAACTTCTACTATCACACCTTCCGATTCTCCTACAATAAATATAGGGTTAGGCAATATTGAGGTTCTAGACTGATCTAAATAATTAACGAAGTCTACTAGGCCATTTTCACTAAAATAAACTTCTCTCTTAGATTCACCTTCTGTATCCTTAGATCTTCTATCTACCAATATGAGTTTGACTCCTTTATTCAAAAAGCTCAGTTCTTTCATTCTATTAGCTAGAAATTCAAATCTAAACTCTACGGTATCGAATATATCTGCATCAGGCTGAAATATCACCTCAGTGCCGGTTTCATTAGATGTGCCGATTTCTCTTACTTCGTATTGAGGCTTTCCAGCCATGTATTCTTGTTCGAAAATTTTGCCTTCTCTGTGTATAACAGCTTTCAAGTGTGAGGAGAGAGCGTTGACACAGGAAACCCCTACACCATTGAGTCCACCAGATACCTTGTAGGAATTTTTATCAAATTTTCCACCGGCATGCAGTTCAGTCATTACTAGCTCTAAAGCACTTCTACCTGTATCTTTCTGAATACCCGTAGGTATACCACGTCCATTGTCTTTAATAGACATGGCTCCATTTTCTAGTATAGTAGTCGTTATCTCTGTGCAATAGCCCGCCAGAGCTTCATCAATAGAATTGTCTAGTACTTCATTGACCAAGTGATGCAGTGCCCTAGAATCAGTGCCACCTACATACATTCCAGGCCGCATTCTTACTGCCTCTAATCCTTTTAATGTCTGGATGCTTTCCGCACCATAATTGTTCGTTATTTCTATATTTTCACTCATTCCTTCGTTCACAATATGTCTTTTTTTGCAAGCTACAAATATAGTCAAAGTCGCCTAAATTTTTGTTATAAAATACTATTCGGATTTTATAAAGATGATTAGATGAAACTTGTTGAAAACATTTTAATTTTTGTGGATTAGAAAGACATTTCAAATACCACAACTTTAATTTAATAAATATTAACTATCCATAAATAAGTATTATTTGATTGCGGATATGAGCAAAAAAGATTGAAATAAGATAAATTCCATATATTTGTTTCTTCAAAAAAAACGAATAAATAAAATTTTCAGTTTATGAGAAAAAATTTTACCTTTGGGTTGCTGTTGTCGTTTGT